>Ga0182739_1000071_pt1 | contig 220284 bp, 200 predicted proteins | sample eDN5th30CBELigBY_FD_128873 | JGI IMG/M metagenome (GOLD analysis project Ga0182739, IMG submission 128873) | Enriched backyard soil microbial communities from Emeryville, California, USA - eDNA 5th pass 30_C BE-Lig BY (version 2) (version 2) | ecosystem: Environmental > Terrestrial > Soil >... | reverse complement strand
CCGAACGCCTTGGCCAGCACCGTCGTGATTGCCGCCGTAAGCGTCGTCTTGCCGTGGTCAACGTGCCCGATCGTACCTACGTTTACGTGCGGTTTGGTCCGTTCAAACTTACCTTTTGCCATGGCTGACTCCTGACTGTGGAATTGAGCTATAAATAAAAATGTTGGTGCCCATGACGCGGATCGAACGCGTGACCTCTCCCTTACCAAGGGAGTGCTCTACCACTGAGCCACATGGGCGACTATCTTGTTGCTTTCCGCTGTATTACAAGCGAAATTCATAAAATCGTTGCTGGAGCGGGTGAAGGGAATCGAACCCTCATCATCAGCTTGGAAGGCTGTTGCTCTACCATTGAGCTACACCCGCGAAAGATTCATTTCACCCTGCACCGCCGGCTTCAGATGACTGACTCTGCCGCCTGGATAATCGCTGGCTGGTGGTGGGAGTTGGATTCGAACCAACGTAGACGCAAGGTCAACAGATTTACAGTCTGCCCCCTTTAACCACTCGGGCATCCCACCAAAAGCGAACTCCGAATTATGCAGGGTTTCTATGCACTTGTCAAACTGGAAAACAAGGTGCCGTGCCTGTGTGGGTGGACGACGTTTCCGCAACCCGGCGTCCCGCCAAGGCAAGTCACGGCTGTACCGGTATCAGGCGTCGATCAGGCCGGAGAGCCCCTGGCGCTCGAGCAGTGAATTCAGATGCTCCCAGCCGTGGAAGTCGATCTGCAACTGGCCGCGGTTCTTGGCCCCCACCTTCAGGCTTACCTTGGTGCCCAGGTGATCCGACAAGGCCTCTTCAAGGCGCTTCACGTCGCCGGACTGGGCAACCGGCTTGGCCGCGGACCTGGGTTGCGCATCGTCGGCCTCGCGCAGGGTGCGGCCGATCAGCTTTTCGGTTTCACGCACAGACAGGCGCTTGGCGATGACCTCGTTGGCCAGCAGTATCTGGGTGGCCGCATCGGTGGCCAGCAGGGCGCGGGCATGGCCCATGTCGATGTCGCCTGCCAGCAACATGGTCTGGACCGGACCCGTCAGGTTCAACAGGCGCAGCAGGTTGCTGGTAGCCGAACGCGAACGCCCTATGGCCTGCGCCGCCTGCTCATGCGTCAGTCCGAATTCATCCAGCAGCCGGCGAACACCATGCGCCTCTTCCAGCGGATTGAGGTCTTCACGCTGGATGTTCTCGATCAGCGCCATGACGGCGGCGTTCTCGTCGGCCACCTCGCGCACCAAGACCGGCACCTCTTTCAGGCCGGCCAGCTTGGCGGCCCGAAAGCGCCGTTCGCCCGCGATGATCTCGTACTTGCCGGCGTCCTTTCCATCCAGCGGACGGACCAGGATGGGCTGCATGATCCCCTGCGCGCGAATGGAGTCGGCAAGCTCATTGAGCGCGCCCTCGTCCATGCGGGTACGCGGCTGGTACTTGCCGGCGCGCAGCACCTGGACGCTCAGGGTGGACGGCAAGCCGCCTTCGGCGCTGGCCCGGCCCAGGTTCTCGACGGCGGGCGCGTCTTCTCCAAGCAATGCATCGAGCCCTCGCCCCAGGCCCTTCGGTTTCCTTGTTGCCATAGTATGTATTCCTTCTGTAATTCGTTCGGCTAACGCGGCCGGGCCTGCTGGCGCAGGGCTTCCTTCTTCACGCGGTTGATGAGCTCGTTGCCGAACTCGATGTAGGCCTTCGCCCCGCGCGAGCTTTTGTCATAGACGATGCCGGGCAGGCCATGGCTGGGCGCCTCGGCCAGGCGTACATTGCGCGGCACCACCGCCTTGAACACCCGGTCGCCGAAATGCGTTTCTATCTGCGCGGACACCTGCTGCTGCAAGGTCACGCGCGTATCGAACATCACGCGCAGCAGTCCGATCAGCTGCAGCTCGGGATTGATGTTGCGATGCACGCGCTTGATGGTGTTGACCAGGTCGGACAAGCCCTCCAGCGCGAAGTACTCGCACTGCATGGGGATGATCACCCCATGCGCCGAGGCCAGTCCATTCAAGGTCAGAAGCGACAAGGTGGGCGGGCAGTCGATCAGGACGAAGTCGTAGTCATCCATGACCTGCCCGATGGCTTGCTTGAGTTGCTGTTCACGCCCCTCCATCTGGATAAGGTCGATCTCGGCCCCGGAAAGTTCGCGATTGGCCGGCAGCACGTCGTAGCCGCCCGCTTCGGACTTGACGCGCGTCTGCGCTATGGTGGCGTCGCCTATTAGCACCTGGTACAGGTTCTGTTCCACTTTGTTCTTGTCGATGCCGCTGCCCATCGTGGCATTGCCCTGGGGATCCAGGTCAATTAGAAGAACACGCTTGCCCAGCGCCGCCAATGCCGCCGCCAGGTTGATCGCCGTAGTGGTCTTACCCACGCCGCCCTTCTGGTTTGCAATGCAAAACACATTGGCGGGGGATGTGATTGGATTCATAAGGCTCCTTGATGAGTCATCCAGACCAGGCAACGCTGGGCATTCAATTCCGGTACTGACAAAGGCTGTATGTGGCTGACGCGCCAGTCGGTCTGGCGCTGCAGCGCGTCGATTTCTTCCGAGGGCTGGCGGCCCTTCATGGCCAGAAGATGGCCCTTTGGGGCTACGTGCCGGCCGGCCAGGCTGGCAAAGTCCGAAAGCGAAGCAAAGGCGCGCGAAACGACGACATCGGCTTGATAGGGAGCAATCGTTTCGACCCGCTGGTGCACGGCCTGAAGATTGGGCAAGCGCAATGCGCCGGACACCTGGCGGACAAAGGCCATTTTTTTTTCGACGGCATCGACGCAACGCAGCGACCAGCCCGGCTGCATGATAGCCATAACCACGCCCGGCAGGCCAGCGCCCGAGCCTACATCGACGATAAGGGCATTTTCTACTGTGTTTTTATACAGTATATCGACCACGTGAGGCAGCACCGCCAGGCTGTCAAAGACATGCTGGATCAACATCTGTTCAGGATCCCGCAACGCCGTCAGGTTGTAGGTTCGATTCCAGCGTTGCAACTGATCAAGATACGCCAGCAAGGAATCCCTTTGCCCAGAAGCCATATCCAGGCCCAGCATTCCGGCAGCCGCCTCCAAGCGTTGTCCGTAATTTTCGCGTGCTGCCATTACGCCGCTTTTTTCTGATAATTCATACGTTTTATATGTATGAGCAGCAAGGAGATGGCCGCCGGGGTAATGCCCGATATCCTGCTGGCCTGCCCGACGGTCTCGGGCCTGGCTGCCTTGAGCCGTTGCCGTACTTCTATGGACATGCTGCTTATCGCATCGTAGTCGATGTCTTGCGGAATGGGCTGCCCTTCCTGGGCAGCCTGTTTTTCGACCTCTTCCTGCTGCTTGCTTACATAGCCTTCATACTTGACCTGGATTTCGACCTGCTCTGCGCTGACTGGTTCTTGTATGCCGGGGCCCGCCAGCAGGCGGCCGTCGCTTTGGGCGAGCTCCATCAAGGCACCGTAGCCGACCTGCGGCCGCTTCAGAAGATCGTAAAGCGAATACTCGCGTTCCACCTGCTTGCCCAATAAGGCTTCCGCCGCATGCAAGGCTAAGGTCTTGGGATTGATCCACGTGGATTTCAGGCGCTCTATTTCAGCTGCGACCTCATCCCGCTTACGACTGAATGCGTCCCACCGAACATCGTCCACCAATCCAAGGCGACGGCCTTGTTCTGTCAAACGCATATCGGCATTGTCTTCACGCAAACTGAGGCGGTATTCCGCGCGCGAAGTGAACATGCGGTAAGGCTCGGTTACCCCTCGGGTTATCAGATCGTCCACCAGCACGCCAAGATACGCCTCGTTTCGCTTGGGGTACCAACCATCCAGGCCTTGCGCTTGCCGGGCCGCATTCACTCCGGCCAGCAAACCCTGCGCAGCCGCTTCTTCGTAGCCTGTGGTGCCGTTGATCTGCCCCGCAAAATACAAGCCCTTGATCGCCCGGGTTTCCAGTGTGGCGTGGAGTTCACGTGGATCAAAGTAGTCATATTCGATGGCATAGCCTGGACGCATGATCACCGCATTTTCCAGGCCGGGCAGCGTACGAACCAGGGCCAACTGAATATCGAAGGGCAAACTGGTCGATATGCCGTTAGGATAAATCTCGTTCGTACTGAGGCCTTCAGGCTCAAGAAATATCTGATGGCTGGGCTTATCCGCAAAGCGATGAATCTTGTCTTCGATAGAGGGACAATATCTAGGGCCAACACCTTCTATTTTTCCTTGATCGCTATACATGGGCGAGCGATCCAGGCCGGACCGGATTATTTCGTGAGTGCGCTCATTGGTATGGGTTATCCAGCAAGGAAGCTGTTCCGGATGCATAGCCGTGCTGCCCAGATAGGAAAACACAGGCACCGGATTGCTGTCACCGGGCTGCACTTCGGTTTTGCTGAAATCGATACTTCGGGCGTCTATGCGTGGAGGGGTTCCCGTCTTCAAGCGGCCTTGAGGCAGTTTCAGTTCTTTCAGGCGCTGGCCCAGGGAGATAGAAGGAGGATCCCCCGCGCGACCCCCGGAGTAATGATCCAGTCCCACGTGAATCAAGCCATTCAGAAACGTGCCCGCGGTCAACACTACTGAACGGGCCTTGAATCTCAAGCCAATCTGAGTAACCGCACCGGCCACTCGATCACCGTTGAGAATAAGGTCGTCCACCGCTTGCTGGAATATGGTGAGGTTAGCTTGGTTCTGCAACGTAGTACGAATGGCTCTTCGATACAGGGAACGATCCGCTTGGGCGCGGGTAGCCCGGACAGCGGGCCCCTTGGACCGGTTCAAGATGCGAAATTGAATCCCGGCCTGGTCTGTCGCCAATGCCATGGCTCCGCCCAAAGCGTCCACTTCCTTTACCAGATGTCCTTTGCCGATACCGCCTATCGACGGATTGCATGACATCTGCCCAAGGGTTTCCATGTTATGGGTAAGCAGCAGGGTGGAGGCGCCGGTGCGTGCAGAAGCCAGCGCAGCCTCTGTTCCAGCATGGCCGCCGCCCACCACGATGACGTCGAATGTATCCGGATGATCCATTTTTTCGCTCTAGCGAGGTAAATATATGCCTATCATTATACTGCCGCGGCACTTCACTGTTCCACGTGGAACATAAGAGATTTAGAGGAGGGTCCTGGGCAAAAGAATGTTCCACGTGGAACAGCGAGATATAAACTGAAGATGGCATGTTCCACGTGAAACAGCTATTTCAATTTAAAAGCCGTCGAATCCAGCTTGTGGATAAACATGTGGGCAAGTCGGTGAGCAAGCTGTTGATAGTTTTATCAATATGTGCCTGGCGGATATAATCCAGTTCGATGATAAGCGGTCAGATCGATAAACAAATAAAAACGCCCAATCTTTCGAAAGGGCGTTTAGCAATCTGTGCGCAGAACGCTACACAAATTGGGCAGAGATCACAAAGGGCGAATCTCGGCAGCTTGCGGACCTTTGGGACCGTCTTTAACTTCGAATTCAACTTCCTGGCCTTCGTTCAGGCTGCGGTAGCCGCGACCCTCGATTGCCGAGAAATGAGCGAACACATCGGTGCCGCCTTCATCGGGAGTAATGAAACCGAAGCCTTTATCGGCATTGAACCACTTGACTTTGCCCTTTTGAGCCATGATGTATAGCGTCCTAAAAATAAACAAAAATGCAATTAACCAAGGACGCTGAAACGTTCCAGACTTCACCAGGCTTAGGGCCGCATTTATTTAGACCTAAAGCTTCATTGATTACTAACCGCGAGACTTGCGCACTGCTTGATTACAAAGCAAGTATGAGCATAACCACGCCGGTCGCCTTTATCAAATACTTGTTTACCCCAGTGTGGTATTTTTCCGTCATACATCGTTATGACATATTGCGCATGCCGATTCTGGACTACCTTAATCGCCTACTTCTATTTCCTTTCCACCCTTCGCTGCAACGACCAAGACATGAACTTCCAATCCAAGCTGCCCGACGTAGGCACCACCATATTTACAGTGATGAGCCAGTTGTCCGTTGACCACAATGCCATCAACCTCGGGCAAGGCTTCCCGGACTTCAATCCCGACGAGGCGCTGCTGGACCTGGTAAGCCGCGCGATGAAGGAGGGGCATAATCAGTATCCGCCCATGGCCGGAATTCCGGCATTGCGCCAAGCCATATCGTCCAAGGTTGAAAACCTGTATGGGCACCGGTACGACTTCGCAACAGAGATAACCGTAACCAGCGGCGCCAGCGAGGCTCTGATGGCCAGCATCCTGGCTTTTGTACGGGAGGGCGATGAAGTCGTCATTATCGAGCCGTTTTACGACCTGTACATACCCGCAATTCAACTCGCCGGAGGTCGGCCCGTCATCGTTCCCATGCTGCCGCCCACAGAGCAGACAAGGCTGTACCAGGTAGACTGGCAGGAAGTACGCAAAGCCATTACATCAAAAACCCGGATGCTGATACTGAACTTCCCGCATAACCCCACAGGCATCAACCTGAAGGCGGAAGACCTGGATGCGCTGGAATCCATCGTGAACGATACGGGCATCCTGCTGCTGTCGGACGAGGTCTATGAGCATATCGTGTTCGATGGCCAGATACATCAAAGCCTGTCACGGCGTCCGGCACTGGCCAACAACGCCATCGTGATTTCTTCGTTCGGAAAAACCTATAACGCTACGGGCTGGAAAATCGGCTACTGCTGCGCTCCTCAATGGATGTCGTCCGAGATACGGAAGGTTCACCAATTCATGGTCTTCACGGTGACCTCGCCCATGCAGGTGGGGCTTGCCCACTACATGCAAGATCCAAAGCCTTATCTGGATCTGTCCGCCTTTTACCAGCAAAAAAGGGATCGCCTTTTCCAGGGCCTGGCCTCGACACGCTTTCTTCCCCTGAAAAGCGAAGGCACATTCTTCCTGCTTGCCGACTACAGCGCCATATCGGACATGCCTGAAGCTGAATTCGCCAAATGGATGACGACTACGCATGGCGTTGGCTTGATACCGGTGTCCGCCTTTTACCGGCAACCTTCTGCTGCAGAGTCCAACCACCGCTTGGCCCGCTTCTGCTTTGCAAAGCGCGACTCAACGCTCGATGCCGCTATCGAGAAGCTAAGCCGCGTATAAATCTTCGTAACTCCACCCAGAGCCCGCATTCGCGGGCTTTTTTTTCAGCTCTTTTGCAATGGAGGGAAGTATACATGCCGTTTTTGAATTGCAAAATGACGTCCGTAGAAAGCAGAGCGTGTTGTTTCTGTTTATCTTTTCTATATAAAACGATTACTGATGATGGGTGTCTGTGGATAACTGGAACAAGTTCATATTAACCAGCTACATCAAAGACTTGAGGAACATTTTTGAGCCGCATAAGTCGGGTTTAATCAAGGGACGAAAACTGTACAACTTCTACAGCGGACGATAAATCGTGGCTTGTTCCTCTTCCGTCCACAGGCTATGCACATGAGGTCTGCTTAGTACTTATCCACAGCCCGCGTTACTTAGCCAATCATGGTTTATTTTGTATTAAAATGTAAATAAGCTGAAGCGAGCCGCGCTTGAACAGGTCTACAATGCGCGGACAGTGTGTTCCCACGGGTGGCGCATGATGACTCGATACGATGTGGCCGGTGTGCAAGGCATGTTCGAGCCGGACTCCGGCGACTTGGTGCTGGCCAACAAGCTGGGCATCACCGATCCTTCGGATATGGATGAAGCCGAACTGGTGCTGCTGCAGAAACTATATGAATCCGTTCTGCAAGAGCATCTGCCCACCGGGCGGCTTACCGTGCATCACCTGAGAACCTGGCACCGGCGCTGGCTGGGCAATGTATATGCATGGGCGGGCCAATGGCGCTACGTGAACATGAGCAAAGGCGGTTTTCCATTTGCACCGGCCGCGCAACTGGCCAGGCTGATGGCAGCCTTTGACCAGGAGCAATTGAGCCGCTATACACCGTGCTCGGGCTATGATGGAAAGCAATTGACGGAAGCCATTGCTGTGACACATGTGGAATTCATTCTGATGCACCCGTTTCGCGAAGGAAATGGGCGAATTTCACGCTTGCTGGCCGACGTCATGGCGGTGCAGGCCGGCCATGGTCCCTTGGACTACAGCAGCTGGGAAATCAATAAAAAAGATTACGTTTCGGCGATACAGCTGGGGTTGGGCGGCAATTACGAACCCATGAAACACTGGGTGGCGCGGGCGCTTGAAGCAGACTGATCGCCTGGGTGCGTTTAAGCGGAAGGAGCCAGGCTGAGTTGCTGGAACTTGCTGGTCTGGGCCTTTAGCAAGGCTTCGAGTTCTTTTACGGATTGCCCCGTTTCGATTGCCGTCGAGCTTGCCACTGCGCGAATGATGCGTGTTTGAGCGGGCTTGGGCACGGCTGAAGGTTTGGATTTCATTGAATCGAAATAGGTGGGTACATTACCCATTATAGCCTTTCAAGGACCGTATCAGAAGTTTGACGCGCATTCCGCGGCGTCGATGTCATTCCCGCGCCACAGTGCCAAGCGCTATTGCTCTTTAGTTGTTCATTATTCTTTTATATATAAAGACTACTGATGATGGGTGTCTGTGGATAAATTGCATAACCGTGTTTAGCGGAGTGCTTTCAACGGCTTATGATGAATTTCCGCTGCGGACAACATCTGTTTGGGCAGTGCATGGAAACTGGACAAGTTCAGGCGCCCGGAAAACAAGGATGCTTGTTCATGGCCTGCCCACAATTTATGCACAGGTTTTTTTTGGCGGGATTGCGGCGGAAAACAGGATGTGGGGAACGAGGCATCCCCAGGCCTGGTAATCACTTCCCGATGCAGAAGCTGGAAAAAATCTCGCCCAATAAATCGTCGCTGGTGAACTGACCGGTGATGGCGCTCAGTTCGGCATGGGCCAGACGAAGTTCTTCGGCGAACAGGTCCAGGACGCGGTCGTTGTGGCTTGCATGTTCGCCGGCCAGCGCAAGGTGTTCGCCGGCGCTGGCCAGGGCCTTCAAATGCCGTTCGCGCGCCAGCCAGGGCGATTCGGCGCTGGGGTTCCACCCCGCAATATCCAGAAGCCTTTGGCGCAGGCTGTCCAGGCCGGTCCCGGTCTTGGCTGAGATGCCCAGAGCCTGTTCCGGCGGGATACCGCCCGCGACTTCGGGACGGGCCGATGCCTCTGGTGAAGCGGAGGCGGTCATGGCAAAGGGTATCTGTCCGGATTCCGGCAACAGGTCTATCTTGTTGAATACCTTCAGTACGGGCGTGTGCGCGGGCAGCCGCTGGGTGATTGCGGTGTCCAGCTCGTCGTTCGGGTTACGGGCGTCCTGCAGGTGGATGATGACATTGGCTTTTTCTATTTCGGCCCAGGTACGCGCGATGCCTATGCTTTCCACGGTGTCCTCGGTTTCCCGCAGGCCGGCGGTATCCACGATGTGCAAGGGTACGCCTTGTATGTGGATCTGCTGTATGACCTTGTCGCGCGTGGTGCCGGCGATGGGCGTGACGATGGCGACCTCGTCGCCGGCCAGGGCGTTGAGCAGGCTAGACTTGCCCACATTGGGCTGGCCGGCCAGCACGACATGCAGGCCTTCACGCAGGATCATGCCTTGTCTTGCCTGTTGCGTCAGCGCATCCAGGTCTTTACGCAGCTCTTCCAGGGTTTCCCGGGCTTGGTACTTTTCCAGGAAGTCGATTTCTTCTTCGGGAAAATCCAGCGTGGCTTCGACCAGCATGCGCAGATGCACGATGCGGTCGCCCAGGGCATTCACATGCTGGGAAAAGGCGCCGCTCAACGACGCCATGGCGCTGCGCGCGGCGGCTTCGGACGATGCATCGATAAGGTCGGCCACGGCTTCGGCCTGAGCCAGGTCCAGGCGTTCGTTGAGGAATGCGCGATGGGTGAATTCGCCCGGTTCGGCATGCCGAAGTCCGTACTCCCTGCCTGCGGCCAGGCAGTGGTCCAGCAGCCGGCGCAGCACGGCCGGCCCTCCGTGGCCCTGCAGCTCGATGACGTCTTCGCCGGTGTAGGAGTGGGGCGCTTTGAAGTAGAGGGCGATGCCGGCATCGATGGGCTGGCCTTTCTCGTCCTTGAAGGGCAGGTAATGGGCATGCCTGGGCTTGAGAGGCGTGTCGAACAACTTGTTCGACAGGGCCGCCAGCGATTTTCCGGATATCCGTACAACGCCTATGCCGCCACGCCCGGGGGCGGTGGCAATGGCGATGATGGGTTCATGAGAGCGCAGGGACATGGTCGGCGGTGATCTGAATAAGGAAAAGCATACTAATATAGGACGGGAACGAGTTTATCTTGAACCTTGACCGTTTCCGCCGGCGGAGCCGGGTGAAAGCCGGCAAACAAGAAACCATTACAGGAGCATAAAAGCATCATGCCATACTTGATCGAGACCTTTGACAAGCCGCATACACAGGCCTTGCGGCAAGCCCTGCGCGACAAGCATCTGGATTTCCTCGAAGAGAACAAGAAGCTGCTGCTGGCTTGCGGCGCCAAGCTGGAAGACGATGGCACGGGCGGCACCGGCAGCGTTTATATCGTGGATGTCGAGACGCGGGCCGAGGCCGAGGATTTCGTCAATGCCGATCCGTTCGCGACCGGAGGCCTGTTCGAGCGCATGACCATCACCCGCTGGCGCAAGGCCTATCTGGGCGGCGAGTGCTATCTGTAGTCGCCGCCAGGCCGGATCCGCCACATGCCGCAACTGAAGCTGCTTGAAGATTTCATTGCACTGGCCAGGACGGGAAGCTTCCTGCGGGCGGCGGAAGCGCGCCATGTCACGCATCCCGCCTTCGGCCGCCGCATCCGTGCGCTGGAAAGCTGGGCCGGCGTTCCGCTGGTGGACCGGTCCCAGATCCCGATCACATTGACGGAACAGGGGGAAGTCCTGCTGAAGACCGCCTGCCAGGTGGTCGAACAGCTTCAACGCGTGCGCAATCAGATTTCGATGGCTGGCGGTGAGGAGCAATATGTATTGCGTGTGGCTAGCGGGCGCAGCCTGGCGCGCACCCTTGTTGCCGACTGGGTCGCGCGCTTGCGCAAAGGACGGCCCGCCGTGCTCGGCCCGACGATACAGGTAGAGATTTCCACCGGCATGATGGCCGATATGCCGGCCCGCCTGGCGCAAGGCAAGGCGGATTTCCTGTTCTGCTACGAGCATCCCGCCTTGTCGGTGGAGCTTCAGCCCGACAATTATCAGTACATGACTTTGGCAACCGACAAGCTTGTCCCGGTTTGCCAAGCCGTGGCACAAGGAAAGCCGCGTTACTCGCTGGAGGAGGGCCGCGGTTCGCTGCCGCTGATCTCTTATTCAAGAGGGCTCGCGATGGGGCGCATTGCGGGCGACCGGATCGAGACCATGCCCTATCCCCTCGTCACTTCACTGCGTTGTGATTCGCTGGATGCAATGCTGGGAACCGTGTCCAATGGCCTCGGGATTGCCTGGCTGCCCTGGTCCATGGTCGCCGCGGATTGCAAGCGCGGCAACTTGATCGTGCTGGGAGGCCGTAGCGAGCAGATCGCCTTTGAAGTGCGCCTGTATCGTTCGCGTAGCCGCCTTTCCGATGTGGCCGAGGCGGTGTGGAAGGCCATGGAGAAAGGCTAGGGAACAACAGGAGCAATCGAGCGCTCCATTAAATTATTTAGCACAAGGATGTGCCGAAACGGCACATTAGCAACAGATGCTGCGGCCAGAATACTGCCAGGAAACCGGTCATGGGCGATCGGCTTCACGACAATAAACTGGAGACCTGCCATGAATCATTTTTTCAGCCGTGGTGCGCTGTCTGTTGCAGCGGCGTGTTCATTCTTCTTCTCGGCCACGCCGTCGCAGGCAGCCGGCTATCCCTCGAAACCGATCACCATCGTCGTGGGCTACCCGGCCGGCGGCAGCGTGGACTTCACGGCACGGGCGGTGGGCGAAGCCCTGTCCGAACGCCTGGGGCAAAGCGTGGTCATCGAAAACATGGGCGGAGCCGGCGGCACGATAGGCGCCAACAGGGTGGCCCGGGCGACGGCCGACGGCTACACGCTGCTCGTCGGCTCCACCAACGAGATGGTCATCGCGGCGATGATCAATAGCGCGGTGCGGTATGACGGACTGAAAGACTTTACGCCTGTCGGGATGATTGCGGCCCAGCCAATGATGCTGGCCGCATCCAAAGAGTTGGGCATCACGAACGCCGCCCAGTACCTGGAAAAATTCAAGAGTGGCGGGCGCAACGACTATACCTTCGGTTCTTCGGGGGTGGGCACGGCCCTGCATCTGGCCGGGGAGATGATCAACGAATCGACCCAGACGCACGCCGAGCACATCCCCTATCGCGGCGTGGCGCCGCTGCTGACGGACCTGGTCAGCGGACAGCTGGATTACGGCATCTTCGTGATGTCTTCCGGCCTGCCTCATGTAAAGTCGGGCAAGGTCGTGGCATTGGGTGTTACCGAGGCCCGGCGCTCTCCGGCGGCGCCGGACATCCCCGCCCTGGCTGAAACGCCGGGATTCGAAAAAGTGGACATCAATGTGTGGTTCGGCCTGTATGGCCCGGCCGGCTTGCCCGACGAAGTGGTGGCCGTGCTGCGGAGCGCCCTGGACGACGTGCTGCGCCAAGATGCCTTCCGGGACAGGCTGGCCGCCAGCGGCGCCGCCCTGTACGAGCCCGGAATGAATGCCAGGGAATTCCAGGTAGCTGAAACGGAGAAGTACGGTCGTCTTGTCAGGATGGCAAAGATCGAACGTCAATAAGCCGGCACTCCGTCGATAGAAGGTGAAAAATGGATTTTGAACTTCCCTATCCCGACCTGGCGCAAGAGCGCCAGGGCAATACAGGCACACCGGGTGTCTGGCATTTCGATTCGGGCCTGCCCGGCCCTACGCTGATGATCACGTCGCTGATCCACGGCAACGAGCTTTGCGGAGCCTGGGCGCTGAAGACCCTGCTGGCCAGCGGGCTGCGGCCTCAGGCCGGCGGGATGATCCTGGCTTTTTGCAATCTGGATGGCTACGATCGTTTCGACGTACAGCGCCCCGATGCAAGCAGGTATATCGACGAAGACTTGAATCGCGTATGGCAGGATGAGCGCCTTGCGCAAGCAAACAACCGTGAGCGTCGCCGGGCGGCTGAGCTACTGCCGTGGATTAGGCGCGCCGACCATCTGCTGGACCTGCATTCCATGCACGAGCCGGGCAAGCCCCTGCTGTTGACAGGCCTGTTGCCCCGCAATATCGAGCTGGCCCGCAAGCTGGGTGCTCCCGAACACGTGATTGTCGATGCCGGGCACAAGGACGGCGTGCGCCTGCGTGATTACGGACGGTTTGGCGATCCGCTGGACGAGGCTTGCGCTTTGCTGATCGAGTGCGGCTACCACGGTGACCAGGCTTCCCGGCGGGTGGCGCTGGATATGACGGCGCGCATGCTGCGCGAGACCGGGGTGGTTGCGCCCGGCCGCATCCCGCAGGAATGGTTCCAGCCCGAGCCGTCCGTGCAGCGCGTGCTGCAAGTGACGGAAGCCATCGTTGCGCCCTCCATGGACGTCAGTTTTGCCCGCGATTGGGAGGGGCTGGAAACCGTGGCCAGAGCGGGCGAGGTGATCGGCTGGGCCGATGGCCGGCCGATCACGACCCCGTACGACAATTGCACCCTGATCATGCCTTCCTTAAGGCAGTTGCGCGCCGGCGTAACCGTTGTCCGCTTTGCCAAAGAGTACTGACGGCGTCGGCGGAAACAGGGGGCGGGTCTTTAGCCCAATGCCTTGATCGCCGCGGCGACGCCCGCACCGTAGGCCGGGTCGGCCTGGGTGCAGTGGTCGATGTGCCGGGCTTTCAGGTCGTCGGATGCGCCCGAGATGGCGCGGGCGGTGTTGTCGAACAGCGCCTGCTTTTGCTGATCGTTCATCAAGCGGAACAAGGCGCCCGGCTGCGAGAAGTAGTCGGTGTCTTCGCGGTGGTTCCAATGGTCCGCCGCGCCTTCGATGGACAGGGGCGGTTCGCGGTAGTCGGGCTGTTCCTGCCATTCTCCCTGCGTGTTGGGCTCGTTGCCCGTAATGCCGCCATGATTGCCATCGACACGCATGGCGCCGTCCCGGTGGTAGCTGTGAAAGGGACACTTGGGCGCATTGACCGGAATCTGGTGATGGTTGACGCCCAGGCGATAGCGCTGCGCGTCGCCGTAGGAAAACAGCCTGGCCTGCAGCATGCGGTCGGGCGAAAAACCGATGCCCGGCACGACGTTGGCGGGCGTGAAGGCGGCTTGCTCGACTTCGGCGAAGAAGTTGTCCGGGTTGCGGTTCAGTTCCAGCACACCGACTTCGATCAGCGGATAGTCGCCCTTGGGCCAGACCTTGGTCAAATCGAAGGGGTTCAGGCGATAGCTGCCCGCATCCTTCTCGGGCATGACCTGCACATAGAGGGTCCAGCGCGGGAAGTCCTTGTTCTCGATGGCCTCGAACAGGTCGCGTTGCGAGCTTTCACGGTCTTTGCCGACCAGTTCGCATGCCTGGGCGTCGGTCAGGTTCCTGATGCCCTGCTGGGTCTTGAAATGGAACTTAACCCAGAAGCGTTCGTTCTTCGCATTGATGAAGCTGAAGGTGTGGCTGCCGAACAGATGCATGTTCCGGAAACCCGCCGGGATGCCCCGGTCGCTCATCACGATGGTGATCTGGTGCAGGGCTTCCGGCAGGCCGGTCCAGAATTCCCAATTGTTCTGCGCGCTGCGCATCCCGGTACGCGGATCGCGCTTGACGGCGTGATTCAGGTCGGGAAACTTCAAGGGGTCGCGAAAGAAGAATACGGGCGTGTTGTTGCCAACCAGATCCCAGTTTCCTTCCTCGGTATAGAACTTCATGGCGATGCCGCGGATGTCACGCTCCGCATCGGCGGCTCCGCGTTCGCCGGCAACGGTCGAAAAGCGCGCGAACATCGGCGTTTGCTTGCCTACCTCGGAAAAGACCTTGGCGCGTGTGTATCGGGTAATGTCGTGGGTAACGGTGAAAGTGCCGTAGGCGCCGGAACCCTTGGCATGCATGCGTCGCTCCGGTATGACTTCGCGATCGAAATGCGCCAGCTTTTCAAGCAGCCAGACATCCTGCAACAGCGCCGGTCCACGCGGACCGGCGGTTTGAATATTCTGATTATCAGCGACGGGCGCGCCGGCGGCGGTAGTAAGTTTTTTCATGTGAGCCTCAAGGAGCGGTTGGTCTGGTCGCTGCATGTTGCGTTATGTCGCGCTCGATGCAGTCGAAGGGAGTCTACCGAGAGGCCCTGCAATAGTAAAATTAATTAATTATCTTATATCAATAGATGTTTACTATTTGATTTCAATGAGGCGGATTCCGCCAGCTGTTCTAAAGCGCGGCCGCATAGATGGCATAGGCGTCTTCTTCCCGGACTTCCCGGGGGTTGTTGCCCAGCAGCCGGGTCTGCTTCATGGCTTCCCGCGCCATGTGGCGCAGGTCGGCCTGCCTGACGCCGACTTCCCGCAACGTACGCTCTATGCCGGTCGACCGGGTAAGGTCCTCCAGGCGGGCGATGAAGGCGTGGGTTCTGGCCTCGTCGCTGCCGGAGCAGCCGGGCACGATCAGTTCGGCGAGCTCCGCATACCGGGCTGCGGCATCGGGGGCGTTGAAGCGCAGCACATGGGGCAGCACCAGTGAATTGGACAGCCCATGCGGCACATGGAAAATGCCTCCTATGGGGTAGGCCAGGGCATGGACAGCCGCGACGGGCGCGTTCGCAAAAGCCTGGCCGGCCAGCATGGCGCCCAGCAGCATGGCTTCCCTTGCGGCAAGGTCATTGCCGTTTTCGCAGGCGGGCAGCAGGTTGGCGGACAGCAATGCCAGGGCCCTTACCGCCAGCATGTCCGACACCGGATTCTTCAGATGCTTGCTGGTATAGGCTTCAATGGCGTGGACCATGGCGTCTATGCCGGTGGCGGCGGTGGCCTTGGCGGGCAGGCCAAGGGTCAAACGGGCGTCCAGGATGGCCATGTCGGCATACAGCATGGGTGAAACGACGCCGGATTTGGTCGTCTCGCCGGTGGTGACGATGGATACGGGTGTCACTTCGGAGCCGGTGCCCGCCGTGGTGGGAATCTGTACCAGCGGCAAGCGTTGGCCGCGGACATTGCCGATTCCGTACATGTCGGTCAGGGGCTGGTCGCCGCCCAGCAATATCGCCAGCAGCTTGGCGACATCCATGGACGACCCGCCGCCCAGGCCCACGATGACTTCGGCGCCCGATCTACGGGCCTGCTCGGCCGCTTCCAGGACGATATGCTCCGGAGGATCGGCAATGACGTGATCGATGACCTGAACCTGCCAGCCGGCATTCTTCAGGCTGGCCAGCGCGCCATCCAGCATGCCGCTTTGATGAAGGAAGCGGTCGGTGACCAGGCATAGCCGGGTCTGCAGGTAATGCTCACGCAGCAGCGGCCCCAGCCGGTCGGCGGCGCCGGCCTCGACGACGATGCACGGAACCGTGCGAAACTCGAACTTCATCACCTTTGGTCTCCTTTGGCCCTGCGGAGCGGCCGCAGTGTTGTATCTGGGCACCATGATATCCCTGCTGGAAACGTCTGTCCCGCTTCTTTCAACGCTCTGTCGGCGTAAAAGGGCAGTCCTGTTTCAATTTGTTATATAATTTATAACAATGCGAACGCCGATAAGGAACAGCAGTGGGACAGCACAGAAATGATGCCGACGACGCGTTATTCCAACGAGCTGACTCCTCGGAGATGTCCGATGGTGAGTCCTGGAGCGTCGAGCTGCGCCTTTATATGAAGAGGCAATGCGAGATGTGGGCGGACATAACCGCCAAGATCGAATATAACGCCAGCGTTCTGGGCACGCCGCGCATGCGGCTGTATTCGCCGGACGAGCGTAAAGCACTGGCGGCGATGATGGCCAATATGAAGCAGTTGCTGGATAGGGCTCATGGCGACATGGGCCGGTCGATAGAGGCCACGCATGCGCGGCTCGAGGCCGCCTTGCAGGCCTATGATGCGTTCATCGCCCGTTCCGGGTCCTGCCTGCGGGCTTGAGCCGGTTCGCCAGGCGGCCCAGCACTAGCCTTACGCCGTATAAGACGAGCAAAATGCCTGCCATATCGCCCACAAGCATCACGAAGGCCTGCCTCCAATCGTTCGCCGCTCCCCAGAACAGAAACCACAAATAATGAAGCAGGGTATTGACCACTGCGCATGCCGCGGCGCAGGCCAGCAGCCGTGCCGGCGTCAGGTTAGACAGCGAGTCGTGTAAAGAGAAAATCCGGCGGGCCAGCACATATATAAGATAAGGGCTCCCCGCGGATATGGCGGCGCCCGCCGCCGCCCTGATAAAATCATCCGGGAAATAATAATAGATGCTGGCAAGCCAGGATGCGATCAGTATGCCCAGCGCACCGGCACTTCCGAACAGCAAAGTGCACAGCAAGCGGACGCCTGCGGGAAGATATATCCAATTGAACCCCAGCGCGTATTCCGAACCTGTGAATACCAGCTCATTCAAGCCGAGCAGCAGCAGATAAATTGCCGCTGTGCCGGCAACCGCATATAGGAACTGCATGCGCCGCTGCTTCATTTCAGTCTATATCCCTTGGCGCCAATCCTCGAAAAAGCTTACAAGAATACACAGCATATGAAGGACAATACACGCCCAGCCGATATTTACTTGCGTTTCCTGAGCCTGGCCGAAGCCTTGCGCGGGCTTCCCTCGCTGGACCCGCTGGAAGAGCGGATACTTTCACTGGTGGCTCGCAAGGTGCAGGAAGCCAGCCGCCTGTCGGTGCGCGACATCATGGCGATCGATAGCCTGGGCTCGCCGGCCACCATTCATGGCCGGCTCAAGTCGATGCGTGAAAAAGGCTGGATAGAGCTCGCCGATACGGATGACGCCAGGCGCAAGCAGGTTGCGCTGACGTCGGCCGCGCTGCGCCACTTCGACATGCTGTCCACCTGCATGGTCCAGGCGGCAAAAACCCGCATCGAATGACGCGGGTTTCCATGCCATAAGCGGTCAGCCGCCTACCGCGCCGACGCGGCGGTTTCCTTGTCCAGCTTGTGCATGATGTAGCGCTGCTGGGCAATCGATACGGCGTTGTTGACGCACCAGTACAGGACCAGGCCGGCGGGGAAGAAGAACATCATGCCGCCGAAGACCAAAGGCATGATCATCATGATCCTGGCCTGGGTGGGATCCGGAGGCGTGGGGTTCAATTTGATCTGCAGGAACATGGTTGCCATCATGAAGGCAGGCAATATGAACCAGGGGTCGCGCACCGACAGATCGTGTATCCACAGTATCCACGGGGCGCCGCGCATTTCGACGCTGCCCAGCAGCACCCAGTACAGGGAAATGAACACCGGAATCTGCACCACCATGGGCAGGCAGCCCCCCAGCGGGTTGATCTTCTCGGTACGGTACATCTCCATCATGGCTGCGTTCAGCTTGGCCTTGTCGTCGCCGAACTTTTCGCGCAGGGCCTGCATGCGCGGGGTCACCTGCTTCATCTTGGCCATGGACCGGTAGCTGGCGGCGGACAGCGGGTAGAACACCAGCTTGATCAGCAGCGTCAGCACCACGATGGTCCAGCCCCAGTTGCCCAGCAGGGCGTGCAGCCAGGTCATGACTTTGAACAAGGGCTTGGCAATGATGGTAAGCCAGCCGTAGTCGACCACCAGCTCCAGCCCGGGGGCGAGTTCGCTCATGGCTTTCTGGTCTTGCGGGCCCACCCACAGATGCGAGTCGACGGCGACGTGTTCACCGGGCTGTATGCTTCCCACGCTTTCGATGGAACGGATGGCATACAGATTGTTGGACAGGCGCAGGGCTTCGTTGTGGCGGACCTTGCCTTCGGGCGGCACCCAGGCCGACGCGAAGTAGTGCTGCACCATGCCGATCCAGCCGTTGTCCGCCTGCTTGACGTAGCCGGACTTGCCCTTGTCGATGTCCGAGAAGGTGATCTTCTGGAATTTCTCTTCGGCCGAGTACAGGGCGGGGCCCGTGAACGTGCTGTAGAAGGACGACTTGTCGGAAGGGTCGTTGCCGTCGCGGGCCAGTTGCAGGTACAGGGAGGGCGTGATGGCGGTGTCGCCGACGTTGTAGACGTCGTGCTGCACGTCGATGTCGTAGCGGCCCTTGTGCAGGGTGTAGGTCTTTACCACCTTGACGCCGCCGCTCTCGGCTTCGAAAACGACCTTCAGCGTATCTCCGGCAAGGACGGTATCGCTGGAAACCAGCCTGAACGGCGTCAGATGCGTGGGGTAGCTTTGGCCGGCGGGGGCTCCAACGACACCGGTCTGCGCCATGTAGACGGATTGGGCGGAGTTGTCCAGCAGAACCATGGGTTCGTCTTTGGCGCCCGGGGCGGAGTACTTGACCAGTTCCGCCTTGACGAGCTGTGCGCCCTGGGTGTCGAAGGTCAGGTTGTAGACATCTGTCTTGACCTGGACTTTTTCAGACGTGCTGGCGGGCGCCTGCGTGCCGCTACCCGGAACCGTGGTATCGGCGGCGGCAGCCGAAGCGGCGGGGGCGGCCGAAGGGATGCTGGGATCGGCGGACACGGCCGGCGCTTGAGCGGGGGCCGCTTGCTGCGTGGCGGTGGAGCTTGCTCCGAACAGCGACGGTTTGCCGTTATGCACTTGCCAGTTGTTCCACAGCAGCAAGAGCGAAAGAGAGAAAATCATCCAGAGGACGGTGCGTCGGATATCCATAGCGCCTGTTTTTTGAGTTAAAGCCGAGCAAAAGCTCAACAGTTTAACGTAGCTCAACTGAATCCAAGATGAGCGAAGAATAATGCAAGAAAACTACAATCGCCTGACGTTCGAAGCAAGCTGGATTCAGCGTGGCTTTCGAACCGGGTCCGGCACCGGATCGTATCCGCCCGGACACCAGGGATGGCATCGGCCTATGCGGCGCGACCCCAGCCAAAGACCCTTCAATGCCCCATGCTTTTCGATGGCCTCTATCGCATAGAGCGAACAGCTTGGGGTGAATCGGCAGCTCCTGCCGACCCAGGGGCTCAGGAAATACCGGTAGAAGCGGATCGGAGCGATGAGCAAGGCCCTGATCATTGCAAGGCTCGCTGGAGCAGGGCGTCGGCTTCGCTGCGCACCTGCTTTTTGAGCTCGGTCAGGCTTAGGGGCTCGATTTTGCTGTGGAGCCTGAAAACCAGATCGCAAGCGGGCAGATCGCCCCGCTTTTGCCGGAAGGCCTCCCGGATGACCCGCTTGATGGCGTTGCGGACAACGGCCTTGGCGGCGAAGCGCTTGGCGATGATGAGCCCGAGCCGGGCGCATGCGGCCGCTTCCTGGCCGGAAGAAAGGCGTGGTGTCATTACAACGAACAACGCCCCTCTGGCAAGGCGTTTACCCTTGAGGGCGGACGCATATTCCGAGGGGCTGTGTAAACGAGCGCTGGCGGGAAACGTGGCTCGAGTGGATGCTGTCGCACCAGCCATGGGCTTGCCAGCCGGCGCTTGCAGCGGCTGGCTTAAACGGCCAGCTGCTTGCGGCCTTTGGCGCGGCGCGCATTGATGACGGCACGGCCGCCGCGCGTTTTCATGCGTACGCGAAAACCGTGGGTGCGCTTGCGGCGGGTAACTGAGGGCTGGAAAGTGCGTTTCATGGAAAATCCAAATAAAAGAGCTGCCAAGGCCGAAAATGCCACCGCCAAGACGATGGGCGGCGTTGTTTACCGGCAATGGTTTGCCCGGCAACCCCGGCCTTGGGGTTAAAAATTCGCTAGTGAGCCCGCCATTTCATCAAATTTTGATAGTTTAGTCAAATGCTTAGCGCTATCACTAAGGGTTGTTCTTGCCCCGCCTTGTGGATAACTACCGCCGCGACAGGGTAGAATCGAGGTTTACAGAAGTGGTGGACATGAAAGATTTTTGGCAGACTTGCGTCCAGCGACTGGAGCAGGACCTACCTCCGCAGCAAATTAGCGCCTGGATACGCCCCTTGGTTCCGCTTGCGTTCGATGAGACGCAGGCGGTTCTGCGCGTTTCCGCGCCCAACCGCTTCAAGCTGGACTGGGTGCGCAAGAACTTTTCGCATCAGATCGAAACCCTGGCCACCGAATGGTACGAGCGGCCGGTGCAGGTGGCCTTCGAACTGGCCAGTTCTGCGGGGGCGCCCCGCAGCGTATCGGCGGCGCCGGCACCGCCCCCGGGTTCCATAGGCCTTGCTCCGCAGCCCGTCCCGCGTTCGCCCAGCCCCGCAAGCGCCACGCCGGCTCCGCAGGTTTCCGCCGCCGTCGCCGCCGCCGAACTCGCGCACGACCGGTCGCGCTTGAATACCGACCTGACCTTCGACAACTTCGTTACCGGGAAGGCCAACCAGCTGGCGCGCGCCGCCGCCCTGCAGGTCGCCGAAAACCCCGGCGTGTCGTATAACCCCTTGTTCCTGTACGGAGGCGTGGGCCTGGGCAAGACCCACCTCATCCATGCCATCGGCAACGCCTTGCTGGCCAACGGCAAGGGCACGCGCATCCGCTACGTGCATGCCGACCAATACGTGTCCGACGTGGTCAAGGCCTACCAGCGCAAGGCCTTCGACGAATTCAAGCGCTATTACCATTCGCTGGATCTCCTGCTGATCGACGACATCCAGTTTTTTGCAGGCAAGAATCGTACCCAGGAAGAGTTCTTCTACGCGTTCGAGGCCATGGTCGCCCAACGCAAGCAAATCATCATTACCTCGGACACCTATCCCAAGGAGCTGTCCAATATAGACAGCCGGCTGATTTCCCGCTTCGATTCGGGCCTGACGGTGGCCATCGAGCCGCCGGAGCTCGAAATGCGCGTCGCCATCCTGTTGCACAAGGCCGACAGCGAGGGCGTGACCATGCCCGAGGAAGTCGCATTCTTCATCGCCAAGCATCTGCGCAGCAATGTGCGCGAACTCGAAGGCGCCTTGCGCAAGGTCTCGGCTTATGCGCGCTTCCATGGGCGCGAGGTTCTCACCGTCGACGTCTGCAAAGATGCGCTCAAAGACCTGCTGTCGGTATCGAACGGCCAGATCACCGTCGAGAACATACAAAAGACCGTGGCGGACTTCTACAAGATCAAGGTGGCCGACATGTATTCCAAGCGCCGGCCCGCCAACATCGCCATGCCGCGCCAGGTGGCCATGTACCTGGCCAAGGAACTGACGCAAAAAAGCCTGCCTGAAATTGGCGACCTGTTCGGCGGGCGGGATCACACGACCGTGCTGCATGCGGTGCGGAAAATTGCCGATGCAAGGTCCAAGCAGACCGAGCTCAACCATGCTTTACACGTACTAGAACAAACCTTAAAAGGATAACCATGCAACTCGTACAAGCGACTCGTGATGCATTGCTCAAGCCACTATCGACGGTAGCGGGTATTGTCGAAAGAAGGAATACGCTGCCCATCCTGGCAAACATTCTTCTGCGTAAAGAAGGCAAGAATGTGGCGTTCATCGCCACCGATCTCGAAGTCCAGATCACGACGCATGCGGAGTTCGGCATTGGCGACGACACCGAGTCCACCACCGTGGCCGCCCGCAAACTGCTGGATATCCTGCGCGCCCTGCCCGACACGGGCGACATCAAGCTGGGGCAGGCCAGCGGCAAGCTGTCGGTGCAGGCCGGCAAAAGCCGTTTTGCATTGCAGACCATGGGCGCCGCCGAGTTCCCCACGCTGGCTCAGCCGGAAAAATGGGACGTGTCCTTTTCCCTGCCGCAAAAAACCCTCAAGCACCTGTTCAATATGGTGCACTTCGCCATGGCGCAGCAGGACATCCGCTATTACCTGAACGGCCTGCTGTTCGTGTTCGAGCCCGGCTTCGTCCGCGCGGTGGCCACCGACGGCCACCGCCTGGCCCACAGCGGCACCACGGTCGAAGGCATAGAAAACAAGCACGACGTCATCGTGCCGCGCAAGACCGTGCTGGAGATGCAGCGGCTGCTGGGCGATACCGAGGATCCCGTGTCCATCGATGTAGCCACCGGCCAGATCCGTTTCCGCTTCGGCGATGTCGAACTGGTGTCCAAGCTGGTCGAAGGCAAATTCCCCGACTTCACCCGTGTGATACCCAGCAACTACACCCGGCATTTTTCAGTCGACCGCGAAATCCTGCAGGGCAGCCTGCAGCGCGCGGCCATTCTTACCACCGACAAGCTCAAGGGCGTGCGCCTGCAACTGTCCGACAACCAGTTGAAGATATCCTCTTCCAACGCCGAGCAGGAAGAAGCTCAGGAAGAAATCGATATCGACTACAGCCACGAAGCGCTGGATGTCGGTTTCAACGTCAGCTACCTGCTCGATGTCCTGGCCAACGTCAAGACCGATACCATCCAGTGGTCGGTCCAGCCCGACGTCAACGCGTCGGCGCTGATCACATCGCCCGAAGACGACCAGTTCAAATACGTTGTCATGCCCATGCGCATTTGAGTCTTCACGAGCCCCACAGTGTCGCAGGAAGCGCCCGGGCCGTCCGGCCCGCAGCGTTTCAATAGCCGCAAGGCTTATATAAGGTTTCCATAAACTATGTCAGATCAAACCACGAATGCCGCCGCAGCCGGATACGGCGCCGATTCCATCAAGATGCTCAAGGGGCTTGAAGCCGTTCGCAAGCGCCCGGGCATGTACATTGGCGATACTTCCGACGGAACAGGCCTTCATCACATGGTTTTCGAGGTCGTCGACAATGCCATCGACGAAGCATTGGCCGGCTATTGCGATGACATCATCGTCACCATCCACGCCGACAACAGCATATCGGTCAGCGACAATGGCCGCGGCATCCCCACCGCCATCCACAAAGACGACGAATTCCATCGCAGCGCCGCCGAGATCGTCATGACCGAACTGCATGCCGGCGGCAAGTTCGACCATAATTCCTATAAGGTTTCGGGCGGCCTGCATGGGGTGGGTGTGTCCTGCGTGAATGCATTGTCCGAATGGTTGCGGCTGACCATCTCGCGCAACGGCCATGTCCATGAAATGGAATTCCGCCGCGGCGAGCGCGTGGAACCCCTGGCCGTCACGGGCGACACCGATGCGACCGGCACGCGCGTGCAGTTCCTGGCCGACACCCAGATCTTCGAAAACATCGAATACCACTACGAAATCCTGGCCAAGCGCCTGCGCGAACTGTCCTTCCTGAACAATGGCGTCAAGATCCGCCTGCTGGACGAGCGCAGCGGCAAGGAAGAAAACTTTGCCTTCCTGGGCGGCGTAAAGGGCTTTGTCGAATACATCAACCGCAGCAAGACCGTGCTGCACGGCAATGTGTTTTCGGTCAGCACGCAATCCACCGTGGGCGACACCGACATCGGCGTCGACGTGGCCATGCAATGGAACGACAGCTACACCGAGACGGTGCTGTGCTTCACCAACAATATTCCGCAGCGCGACGGCGGTACCCACCTGACCGGTCTGCGCGCCGCCATGACGCGGGTGCTGAACAAATACATCGCCGACAACGAAATGGCCAAGAAGGCCAAGGTCGACACGACCGGCGACGACATGCGCGAAGGCTTGGCCTGCGTCTTGTCGGTAAAGGTTCCCGAGCCCAAGTTCAGCAGCCAGACCAAGGACAAGCTGGTGTCCAGCGAAGTCCGCCCCGCCGTCGAAGAGGCCGTGGCCCGTACTCTGGAAACCTGGCTGCTCGAGAACCCCAATGACGCCAAGGCCCTGTGCAACAAGATCGTGGAAGCCGCCCGCGCGCGCGACGCCGCCCGCAAGGCCCGCGAGATGACCCGCCGCAAAAGCGTGCTGGAAGGCGCCGGGCTGCCCGGCAAGCTGGCCGACTGCCAGGAGAAAGACCCCGCCCTCAGCGAAATCTACATCGTCGAGGGCGACTCCGCCGGCGGCTCCGCCAAGCAGGGCCGCGACCGCAAGTTCCAGGCCATCCTGCCTTTGCGCGGGAAAGTGCTGAACGTGGAAAAGGCGCGCTTCGACCGCCTGATATCCAGCGAACAGATCACCACCCTGATCACGGCCCTGGGCACCAGCATCGGCCCGGATTTCAACATCGAGAAGCTGCGCTATCACCGCATCATCATCATGACCGACGCCGACGTCGACGGCGCGCACATCCGCACCCTGCTGCTGACGCTGTTCTACAGGCAGATGCCTGAACTGGTCGAGCGCGGCTATGTGTACATCGCCCAGCCGCCCCTGTACAAGGTGAAGGTCGGGCGCGAAGAGCGCTATCTGAAAGACGACGCCGAGGAAGCGCAATTCATGCTGCAGGTGGCATTGAAGGACGCTTCCCTGATGGTCAAGGATGGCGCCGAACCCATCAGCGGCGACGCGCTGGCCGAATTGGCTCGCCAATATATTGCCGCCGATGCCGTGATCAACCGCCTGTCCCGCTACACGGACATGGCGGCGCTCTCGGCCATGGCCGAAGGGGTCGAGATCAACCTGGACGACGCCGAACAGGCCGCCGCATCGGCCAAGCGCCTGCAGGATGCCATCTACGATCCGTCTGAGCCCAATGCCGTCAGCGTGGCCGTCGACGAAAACGAAGAGCAGAATTCCTGGCGCCTGATCCTCAGCCGCATGCATCACGGCAATGTGCGGATCAGCATCTTCGACCGCACTTTCGTGCGCGGCGCCGACTATGCCACCCTGGCCAAGGCCGCCCAGACCTTCATGGGCCTGATGGGCACCGGCGCCCTGGTGGCGCGCGGCGAGGGCGACAAGCGCAAGGAGAAGCCCGTATCCGACTTCCGCGAAACCATGCAATGGCTGCGGGGCGAGGCGGACCGCAGCATCAGCAAGCAGCGCTATAAAGGCCTGGGCGAAATGAATCCGCAACAACTGTGGGAAACCACCATGGACCCCACGGTGCGCCGCCTGCTGCAGGTCAAGGTCGAGGACGCCATCGCCGCCGACGAGGTCTTTACGACCCTGATGGGGGACAGCGTGGAACCGCGCCGCGCGTTCATCGAGTCCCATGCCTTGCAGGCGGGGAATATCGACGTGTAAACGTGCCAGGCTCAGTCTTCAACGATGCATCGTAATCAGAGACCCATTCTTCCCGATGAATGCCATGGGCGGCGGGACATTTGCTACTTTGGCTCGATGAATTGAATGGCGCTTGAAACGAAAGACACCTCTGATGCCGAGCACGGTTCAATCCACTGGAAGAGAAATCTAGTCGTTTCTCTGCTCGGTTCATTCTCCACCATCGTGGCGATGACACTGCTTCTGCCTTTCCTGCCGCTCTACGTTGAAGAGCTGGGCGTGAAGGATCATGCCGCCATTGTGCAATGGTCGGGCATCGCTTTTGGCGCCACCTTTCTGGCCGCCGCATTGGTGGCTCCGTTATGGGGCAGGCTGGGCGACATATACGGACGCAAGCTGATGCTGGTACGAGCCAGCCTGGGCATGACCGTCGCCATCTCATTGATGGGCATGGCGAGCAATGTGTGGGAACTCGTCGCCCTGAGGCTTTTCGTGGGCCTGGCGGGCGGCTATGCCTCTGGTTCGATGGTTCTCGTGGCCACGCAGACGCCAAAAGCCAGGTCTGCCTGGGCGCTCGGCCTGCTTTCGTCAGGCATCATGGCAGGCAACCTGGTCGGTCCCCTGATAGGCGGCGTTTTGCCTTCCATCATGGGCATACGCAATACGTTCTTTGCCGCGGGCGCGGTGATTTTCCTGTCCTTCCTTGCAACGGCATTTTTGATCAAGGAAGAAAAGTCGCCGAGTCGTAAAGCAGCCGCGAAGAAAAGCGGTGGCTGGAATGCGGTTCCGGATAGACGCCCAGTCATTGCCATGCTGTTTACGGGCATGCTGCTGTTTTTTGCGAACATGTCCATCGAGCCGATCATTACGGTGTACGTGTCCCAACTGACGTCTGATCCGTCAACAGTGACGATGATCGCGGGTGTCGTCATGTCAGCCGCCGCGCTGGGCAGCATCCTGTCCGCGACAGCCTTGGGGAAGCTGGCTGACAGGATCGGCCATTGGCACGTCATTACAGGCGCTCTTGCAGCGGCTGCCGTCCTGCTGATCCCTCAGGCGTTTGTCACCAATGCCTGGCAACTGATCGGTTTGCGATTCTTGATGGGGATTGCTCTGGGCGGGTTGCTGCCATGCATCACGGCGGTGATTCGGCATTCTGTGCCACATCATGCCGCCGGCGGCATTTTGGGCCTTTCGGTTTCGTCGCAATATGCGGGCCAGGTCGCCGGGCCGGTACTGGGCGGCTTTGTTGGGGGGCATATTGGAATGCCGGCTGTGTTTCTTGGCACCTGTGTGCTGATGGCCGGTGCCGCCTTGTTTACCTGGGCTGTTAAACCGTCCAGCAGTGGAAAAGGGCAGCTTGGAAAGGCTGGACCGGCCTGAAGCGCCTCAACCCTTAGAACGGAACGCTACATGAGGGTGTGTGGCGCTGAAAAGGTTTGGCGGCACCGGGATGAAACTTGACTAACCGCTGTGTTCGGATGCCACCGCTCCCGCCAGCCGCAGCGCATCGCACAAGGCCGGCACGGCGGGGTTGAGGCAGTCCTTGCGGTAGGCCAGATACAACGTCGACCGCAAGGTATGCTCGGCCTGTAGCGGCAGGTATCGCACGCCGCCCGGCCGCAGCTCGCTGACCGAGGCGGGCACCACCGCCGCGCCTATGCCCGCCTCGACCAGCGCCAGCAGGGTGGGCAGCAGGCTCTCCATTACGTAGTTCGGCGTCAGGCCATTGCGCTCGAACAGCGATGCCAGCAGCGTGTGGAAGTACAAGGAGGTCTGGCGCGCAAAACCGATGAGCGGCTCCGTGGCGAGTTCCGCAATGGGAATGCCGTCGCGCGATGCCCAGGCGTGCTGCATGGGAAGCGCAACCACGAGCGGCTCGCTGTCTACCGGCTCGCGGTGCAGCTCGTCGTCCTCGCTGTCCCCGGAGTGGCGCAGAAGGGCGACGTCCAGCCGGTCCTGAACGAGCAGCGTATGCAGGCGTCCGGTATCGGCCTCGGTCATGGACAGCTGGATCCGCGGATGGCGCTGGCGGTACGCGCCGACGGCGGCGGGTATGAGCCGGTAGGCCGCCGTCGGCGTGAATCCGATGCGCAGCAGGCCCGCGTCTCCCGCCGCGACGCGACGGGTCGCGGCCACGGCCGCCTCTCCGTCTTCCATCATTTGTTCCATGGCTTCGCGCAGCAGCGCTCCGGCCGGAGTCAGCCGCACCGTGCGCGTCGAGCGCTCGATCAAGGGCGCGCCGATGCGTTCTTCGAAGAGGCGCACTTGTTGGCTGAGGGGCGGCTGCGTCATATGCAGCCGTCTTGCGGCACGGCCGAAATGAAGTTCCTGCGCGACGGCCATGAAGGCGAGCAGTTGTCTTGAATAGAGCGCCATAGCTTGCTATTAGGTCGATTATCGTATTGATGTACCTTGAATTTTATATTGGATAGATTTAATCCGACAGCCTAAGATTGACCATGCCCAAGTCGGCACGCTTGGCCGAATAAGCGGCCAATGACGGTAATGCCGACGACACTCACATTCATCAGGAAATACTCATGACCATCCAAGCCCGCGGTTTTGCAGCCTTTGCCGCTGCCCTGACCTTGGCAGTCGCCGTAGTGCCCACAGCGCTTGGCCAGACGGCCGCCTATCCCAGCAAGCCCATACGCCTGGTCGTGCCGTTCGGCGCGGGCAGCGTGACCGACCAATTGGCGCGTACCGTCGGCGCCGGCCTGGCCGACGCCCTTGGCCAGCCGGTCGTCGTGGAGAACAAGTCCGGTGCGGGCGGCAATATCGGCGCCGGCTATGTGGCCGCCGCAGCGCCAGACGGCTATACCCTGCTGATGGGTGCGGCCAGCACCAACGCAATCAACCCCAGCCTGTACACCAACCTGAAGTACGATCCGCTGAAGGACTTCGCGCCGGTGGCCAACTTCGCGTCGGTGACCAATGTGCTGGTGGTCAATCCCGAGGTCAAGGCCCGTTCCGTGTCGGAATTGATCGAGGCTCTCAAGAAGAGCGATGCGTACAGCTACGCATCGGGCGGCGCCGGGGGCAGCCAGCATCTGTCGGCCGAACTGTTCAAGTCGATGTCGTCGACCGACATGGTGCACATCCCCTACAAAGGCGGCAGCGAGCCGCTGCCCGATCTGATCGCCAACCGCGTGCAGGTGATGTTCTGCAATTTGCCCGTCTGCCTGCCCCACATCAAGTCCGGCAAGCTGGTGGCGCTGGGCGTGACCTCCAGCAAGCGCTCGCCCCTGTTGCCGGAAGTGCCGACGATTTCCGAGTCCGGCCTGCCCGGTTACTCGGTCGAAGGCTGGTTTGCCTTGTTCGCCCCTGCCAAGGTGCCGGCCGAAATTCTTGACCGTCTTCATGACGAGACAGCCAAGCTGCTTGCCAAGCCCGAGGTGCAGGAATTGATTCGTCGCCAGGGTGCGGAGCCGAACGGCGGCACTCGGGAAGAGTTCGCGCGCTTCGTGCAAGCCGAACACGACAAATGGGCCAAAGTCATCCAGGATGCCAACATCCGTATCGAGTAAGCGGTCATGCGTTCAGGTATTTCGCTTCCCTCGATTGCCCAAGCCTTGAGGGACATCGAGACGGGCGCATTGCGCGCACGCGACTTGGCCGAGCATTGCCTGGCGCGCATCAGCGCCCGCAATCCGGAGGTCCAGGCTTTCCTCGCCAGCGATGCCGGCCACGTCCGGGCGCAAGCCGACGCGGTGGACGCCGGCTTGCGGCGGGGCTTGCTGCGTGGCATACCGTATGCCGTTAAGGACGTGATCGAAACTGCCGCCTATCCCACGACGTATGGTTCGCCCATCTACTCGGGTCACACCACCGGCCGCGATGCCGCCTGCGTGGCGCTGTCGCAGGAGCAGGGCGCCGTCCTGCTGGGCAAGGTGGCGACCAGCGAGTTTGCCACGCAGACGCCGGGGCTGGTGCGCAACCCGCTCAATCTGGCGCATACGCCTGGCGGCTCTTCCAGCGGCTCGGCCGCCGCGGTCGCCGACGGCATGGCCATGGCTGCCTGGGGCACGCAGACGACGGGGTCGATCACCCGGCCCGCCGTTTACTGCGGCGTAGTGGGTTACAAGCCGAGCTTCGGGTTTGTCTCGGCGGCGGGCGTCGGCGTGTTGAGTCCCTCGCAGGATACGGTGGGCGTTCTGGCCCGCAATGTGGCCGACGCCGCCGCGGTCGTGCTGGGCACCCACGGCCAGCGCTACCATGCGCCATCAGACGACCTGCGCTACACGGTCGGCATTTGCCTGTCGGCGCAGTGGCGGCACGCCAGCGCCCAGGCGCTCGAGGCGCTCCGGAGCTGGACCGCCAGGCTTGCCGCCGCAGGGATCGGTGTCAAAGAACGGACGCTGCCGGCTGAATACGAATCCCTGATCGAAGACCAGAGCCGGCTGGTCGCCTACGAAGCCCGCCAGGCGCTGACGCACGAGCGCATGACGGCCGCGTCGCAACTCAGCCCCCGGCTGGTCGAGCGCCTGGCAGGGGGCGGCCGGATCGACCTGGTTGAATACCTTGCCATGCAGCGGCGCGCCTTCGAACTGCGTTGTGGGGTCGAGGCCCTGTTCGCCGACGTCGATGCGCTGGTTTATCCCGCTTCGGACGACGAGGCGGAACAGGGCCTGGCCAACTCGGGATCGCCGCGCTTCGGGGCGCTCTGGACCTTGCTTCACCTGCCTACGGTGGCCATGCCGCTGGATGCGGGCAGCGGCGGGCTGCCTCTGGGAGCGCAGATGATAGGGCGGGCCGGCAGCGACGTGGCGCTTCTGCAGATGGCGGAGCGCGCATCGGCGCACAGTCGCTGGCTGAGCGGGGTTTGAGGGCTCACGCGGGCTCCCCATGTACCCGGGGACCCGCGTTTTCATGCAGGCTATTGCGCAAGCGCAAACCGGCGGGCTAAGCTAGCGCCGTGGCCATGCCGCCGGCGAGGCTTTGCCCGCACAGGTGGAAAGGGGCGCGCTCGTTCAAGAACCCAGCCTGAAGGGGACTCATTTGGCACTCAAAAATACGGGTATCGCCCCGGTGACATTCATCGGTTCCGCCGTCATTGCGCTTGGCCTGATCGCCTATGCGTCCATGGCGCCCGAGTCGGCCGCCGCCCTGTTTTCGGGCGCAAACGCATGGATCATCGCGGAAGCGGGCTGGTTCTATATGCTGGCGGTGGGCTTCTTCGTGCTCTTCCTGCTGGGGCTGGCCATGAGCTCGTTGGGCAAGGTCAAGCTGGGGCCCGACGAGTCCGTTCCTGATTATAAATTCGGCACCTGGGTGGCCATGCTTTTCAGCGCGGGCATGGGCATAGGCATTGTGTTCTATGGCGTGGCCGAGCCCATCATGCATTTTTCGCAACCGCCGGACGCCGTGCCCGGGTCCGCACAGGCGGCCCGCGATGCCATGGGCATCACCTTCTTTCATTGGGGCGTCCATGCCTGGGCCATTTATGCGGTCCTGGGCCTGGCCCTGGCGTACTTCGGATACCGGCGCAATCAGCCGCTGGCCATCCGGTCCGCCTTCCATCCCATCGTGGGCGACCGCATCCACGGTCCCCTGGGCGACATCATCGATATTTTCGCGGTGGTGGGCACGCTGGCGGGCCTGGCGACCTCGCTGGGCCTGGGCGTGTCGCAGCTGAACGCCAGCATGAGCTATCTGATGGGCATACCGCAGGACCTGACCACGCAGCTCATCCTGATCGCGATCGTGACGGCGCTGGCCACCATGACGGTTGCCACCGGGCTGGACAACGGCATACGGCGCCTGAGCGAGCTGATCATCATCGTGTCGTTCGTCCTGATGCTGCTCATCATCGTCCTGGGCCCCACCCGCTTCCTGCTGAGCGCGCTGGTCGAAAACATCGGCCTGTACCTGCATGCTTTTGTCGACCGGACCTTCCATGTCTATGCCTACGAGCCCACCGAGTGGGTGGGAACCTGGACTATCTTCTATTGGGGCTGGTGGATGTCGTGGGCGCCTTTCGTGGGCATGTTCATCGCGCGCATATCGCGCGGCCGCAGCATACGCCAGTTCCTGCTGGGCGTGCTGTTCGCGCCGGCGGGCTTCAGCTTCATCTGGTTCACGATATTCGGCGACCTGGCCATCTGGCTGGACATGTTCGTCGCCAAAGGACGGATAGCGGAAACGGTTTCCAGCAACCTGCCCATCGCGCTGTTCACGGTGTTCGATTACATGCCCTGGTCGAAGGTGCTGGCCTGGATTACCGGCTTGCTGGTGGCCGTCTATTTTGTGACGGCGTCCGATGCCGGCGCGCTGGTGGTGTCCATGATCACCTCCAAGGGTGACGAGGAACCCCCGCTGTGGCTGCGCATCTTCTGGGCCCTGGCCTGCGGGGGGGTGGCGGGCTGCCTGCTGTTGGCGGGGGGACTGGAAGCGGTGCAGGCCGCGGCGGTGATCGCCGCCTTTCCGCTCAGCATACTGATGCTGCTCATGTGCTATGGCATCCTGAAAGGGCTGCGCGACGAGGTGGCCCGCCAGGCCAGCCGCAGCCTGCCCACGGCGCCCTTGCTGGCCGCCCAGGGCGGCATGTCCCTAAGGCAGCGCCTGAACCACATCGTGACGCACCCCACCAAGGCGCGGGCCACGGAATTCATCGGCAAGGAAGTGATTGCGGCTTTTGACCTGGTGGCGTCCGAGCTGGAAAAGAGGGAGATCCTTGCGGACGTCACGCGGCTGAATGACGGCGCGCAGCTGATCGTGCACCACGGCGACGGTGCCGAAGACTTCACCTATGCCGTGCGCCTGATCAGCCAGCCCATTCCCGCTTTCGCCTTGTCGGACGCCGCCCGGAGCGAAGGAGAAAAGAAGCGTTTCTTCCGTGCAGAAGTGTTCCTGAACAATGGGGGGCGCGGCTATGATATCTATGGCTACAGCACCGAACAGGTGGCGGCCGACATCATCAATCACTATGACCGCTTCCGCCATTACCTGTATGTGCTGGATCCGGACACCACCATGTAGCCGTCCGGCCGGGCATGCCGGCGGGGCGCATTGACAGTTGATAGGCGGCGGCTTACTCTTTGCGGCTGTGTCACAGGCGATGCGCCACCAGACAGATTCAAGGAGACCGTAATGAAAATGACCCGCTTGTTGAAATCGTTGGCGATCGCCGCCGCGCTGTGCGCGGGCGCGGCGCATGCGCAGGTCAGCGTGATGCTGCCCGCCAACCCGGGCGGCGGCTGGGATGCCACCGGACGTCAGGCCTTCCAGGCCCTGAACCAGGCGGGCATCTACAAGGGCACCGTGAACTTCACCAACAAGGGTGGGGCGGGCGGCACCATCGGCTTATCCGACTTCCAGCGTTCGCAGAAGGGCAAGGCGGATGCGCTGGCGGTTTTCGGCGCCATCACGGTCGGTGCCATCACGCTGAACAAATCCCCCGTCGACCTCAGCAAGTTCAAGCCGGTGGCACGCCTGACCGCCGAATACCTGGTGCTTGCCGTCAAGGCCGATTCCCCCTACAAGACCCTGGATGATTTCGTTGCCGCACTCAAGAGCAATCCTGGCGCAACTCCGGTGGGCGGCGGTTCCGCCGGCGGCGTCGACCATATCGCCCTGGCGCTGCTGGCGCAAAGCGCCGGCGTGTCCGTGCCGTCCCTGAACTACATTCCGCAGGCGGGCGGGGCGGATACGGTCGTCGGCATCATCAACGGAACACTCAAGGCCGGCATCTCGGGCATTTCCGAATTCCAGCAGTTTGCGCAAGACGGCCGGATACGCATCCTGGGCGTCACCACCGCCGAACGCCTGAAGAACCTGCCCGACGTACCCACGTTCAAAGAAGCGGGATACGACGTCGAAATCGCGAACTGGCGGGGCATTCTGGGCTCGGTCGACATGCCCGAAGCCAACTATAAGGAATGGGTCGAGCGCTTCACCAAGCTGAGCGAAAGCAAGGAATGGCAGGCGGTGCTTGAAAAGCAGGCCTGGGACGCCTACTTCCTGCCGGGCGAGCAATTCGCCGCCTTCATCCAGAGCGAGAGCAGCCGCATCAACAAGATCCTGAAAGACGCGGGCTTGAGCAAGTAATCGCACCGCAACAGTGAAGGAATGCCGATGACGTTGCTGCGCAAGGGGCCCTGGTGGCTGGGGCTGGCCGTAATCCTCATGGGGGCGGTCTGTTTTTATGCCTCGACCGAACTGGCGGCAACCGCGCAGTATGCCGCCATCGGCCCCGGCATGTTCGTGGCCGGCGTCGGCCTGGGCCTGGTGGGGCTGGGCGTGCTGCTGCTGATCCAGATTGCGCGCGGCGAGGTGTTCGAGCCTGAAGAGGCCGAGAACGCGGCGCCGGGCCAGCCCATGGACAAGCGCGCTTTCTTCACGGCATTGCTGGCCGCCATCGTGCCGGCGCTGACGATTGAAACGCTGGGGCTGCCGTTGACGGCCATGCTGTCGTTCATGCTGGTGGCGCGGGCGTTCGGCTCGAAGCGCCTGGTGCCGGATCTGGCCGCGGGGCTGGTGCTGGGCGTCGCAAGCTGGTTCCTGTTCGGCAAGCTGGGGCTGCAGCTGGGCGGCTTCTTTCCCTTGGCGGGTATGTAATGGATACCTTCGCACTGCTGCTTCACGGTTTCGATGTTGCGCTTACGCCCGTCAACCTGATGTGGGCGCTGGTCGGGTCGGTGCTGGGCACGGCCATCGGCATTCTTCCCGGCATCGGGCCGGCGCTGACCATCGCATTGCTGTTGCCCGTCACGGTGTCGGTGGGGCCGGTATCGGCCTTCATCATGTTCGCCGGCGTTCTGTACGGCGCCATGTACGGCGGGTCGACAACGTCCATATTGATCAACACGCCCGGCGAAGCGGGGTCGATGATGACCGCGCTCGAGGGCAACAAGATGGCGCGCGCGGGGCGCGGCGCGGCCGCGCTGGCGACGGCGGCCATCGGCTCCTTCGTCGCCGGAACCATTGCGACGCTGCTGCTGACGTTTGCGGCGCCCGTCGTGGCCGAGCTGGCATTCCTGCTCAAGCCGGCCGACTATTTTGCGCTGACCGTTCTGGCCTTCACCTCGGTGGCGGTGGTCATGGGCGCGTCGCGGGTGCGCGGCTTCGTTTCCCTGTTCATCGGCCTGGCCCTGGGCCTGGTCGGCATCGACGCCATGACCGGCCAGCCGCGCATGACCTTCGGCATCGCCGCCCTGCTCGACGGTGTCGAGCTGACCGTTGTGCTGGTGTCCCTGTTTGCGGTGGGCGAGATCCTGTATGTGGCCAGCCGCTATACCTATGGGCAGGACGAGATCATTCCCATCAAGGGCAAGGCCTTCATGACGCGCGACGACTGGCGCCGCTCATGGAAGCCCTGGCTGCGCGGCACTGCCATTGGTTTTCCCATAGGCACCATACCCGGCGGCGGATCCGAAATTCCCACCATGCTGTCCTATACGCTTGAAAAGAAGCTCGCCCGGCACAAGGACGAGTTCGGCAAGGGAGCCATCGAGGGCGTCGCGGGGCCGGAGGCGGCCAACAATGCGTCGGCCGCGGGCATATTGGTGCCGCTCCTTACCCTGGGTCTGCCCACGTCGGCGACGGCCGCCATTTTGCTGGCGGCATTTCAAAATTACGGCTTGCAGCCGGGTCCCTTCCTGTTCACCAGCAACCCCGAACTCGTCTGGGGCCTGATCGCCTCGCTGTACATAGGCAATGCCATGTTGCTGGTGTTGAACCTGCCTTTGGTGGGCATGTGGGTGAGGCTGTTGCAGATCCCGCGCCCGCAGCTGTATGCCGGCATTCTGGTTTTCGCCATGATCGGCATCTGGGGCGTGTCGGGCTCGGTGTTCGAGCTGGGCCTGATGGCCGCATTGGGTATGGTCGGCTATGCGATGCGTGTCTACGGCTTCCCCATACCGCCGCTGCTGATCGGCCTGATCCTGGTGCCGCTGGCCGAAACCCAGCTGCGCACGGCGCTGGCTGCCGGACAGGGACGCCTGTCGGTTCTGTTCGATACGCCGATTTCGGTGACTTTCCTGTCGCTGGCTTTCCTGTTCCTTTTCCTGCCCGTCGTGCTGAAACGCCTGAAGGGAGGCGCATAAGCCGGAAGTTGCTTGACTTTGCGTCGTATACGAATATACTTACGCCCATCAAGGGGAGTAGCTTTCTTTCCGCGGCATCGTCATTACGGCAGTCTTGCAAGGCTTTGCAAGCTCCCGGTGCCCGGGCAACACATCGTGTTGCAAGCGAGACCTTGCCATCAAGGGCAAGGTCTGTACTCCAGCGATAGCTGTGGCCTGCGTCCTTACGGATCAGGCCATTTTTGCTTTTTCCAGCGCTCGCCTTGACTGTACTCAGTGTCATTCAAGCAAGCCGGCCACTGCAAGCGGCCCGATCCGTTTCCCATCAGAACTTCATTTTGATATTTAACGGGTGACTTATGCTTGAATTTTTACAAACACTGAGCTGGGCGGCGGTCTTTCAGATCATCCTGATCGATATTCTGCTTGGCGGCGATAACGCCGTGGTCATCGCGCTGGCGTGCCGGAACCTGCCGCGCAAGCAGCGCATGCAAGGCATCTTGTGGGGCACCGCGGGCGCCATCGGCCTGCGCGTGGGCTTGATCGCCTTTGCCCTGACCTTGCTCAGCGTGCCTTTCCTGAAGATTGTCGGCGCGCTGCTGCTGGTATGGGTGGGCATCAAACTGCTGATTCCGGACGAGGACGCGCATGGCAAGATCAATGGCGGCACATCCGTGATGTCCGCCGTCAAGACGATCATCGTGGCTGATTTCGTGATGAGCCTGGACAACGTCATTGCCATTGCGGGCGCGGCCCAGGGGGCGAATCCGGAACACCAGATAGGCCTGGTCATATTCGGCCTGGTGATCAGCGTGCCCATCATCATCTGGGGCAGCACCCTGGTGCTGAAGCTGATCGATCGCTATCCCAGCGTCGTCACGTTCGGCGCGGCCTTGCTGGGGTGGATTGCCGGCGGAATGCTGATTACCGATATCGTCATTGTCGAGCGGTTCGGCGAGCCTTCGGGCATGATGAAGCTGGCGGCCGAAATAGCCGGAGCCTTGCTTATCGTGGCGGCAGGCCGCTGGTTCGCGCAGCGCAAGCGCGCCGCGGCGGCCAGCGCGTAAGCGGAAAGTCGCCGATGACCGGCAAGGCGGGGGAACGGCCCCCGCCTTGTCAATACAGCCCCAGGTCTTTCCTGGGCGCGGCGGCGGGAATGGTGAAATCCAGTCCCTTCACCGCCTGATCGATGCTTATGCCGTCGTTCAGGCGCACCCACACAGTGCTCAAAAGCGGATCCATGAAGGGTTTCATGCGCTGATTCATGATGACGCCGACATCTTTGGTGATGGCCGAGAAAAGATCTTTCAGCGTGCCCTCGCTGGGTATGAGCTCATCGATGATCAGATAAGCGGGATAGCCGTGCAGGGCCAAAGGTATTTCCAGCAGGGAGACGCCCGGAAAGGTCTGGACCCCCCGGACCTCCATCAATGCGACGGGTATGGGCCGGTGCGAGAACCAGGCGAGCCGCATCGTGCCGAGCAGGCGCATGACCTTGCTGTCCGGGTACAGATGCTTTTCGACATCGAAATAGTAGACGCGGCGCTGGGGACGGTTGGACTGCGAATCCGGTGAAAATGCCGGGACCTCGGGCAGGGCCAGCGCGGGCCGGTTGCTTGACAGCGGATTTTGAGTTGCGGCGTCTTCAGTCATGGTCGGTAAAGCGGTATGAACCGAAGCGGATTATAAGCCAGGCCCCCCATGAAGAGCGCGCCCAATACGCATGCGCCGCGCCATGCATGAAGGCATGGAACGGCCTTGAGCTTAATGGGGCGCGGGCTAGCCGACCAGTTCGACGCGCCCGGTATCCAGCCTGTAGATTCCCCCGACGATCTTGAGCTTTTCCTCGCGTACGCTTCTGGCCAGTATGGGCGTGGCTTCCCGCAGGAGCCCGACGTTGCGCCGTATGTTCTCTTTGGTGGCCGCCTCGATGAGGGTGCCTTCCTGGCCTGACGTGACCGAAGCGCGTACCGCCGGCATCAAGGCCGTGGTGATGCTTTGGATGTGTCCGGGAAAGTCGGTGTCGTTCTTCAGGGCGTCCACGGTCGCGCTGATGGCGCCGCAGCGTGTATGGCCCAGCACCATGATCAGCGGCGCCTTGAGCACGGCGGTGCCGTATTCAAGACTGGCCAGGATATCGGTGGTGACATAGTTGCCCGCTATGCGTGTGACGAAGAGGTCGCCCCGCGCTTCGTCGAAGCACAGTTCGGGACTGACGCGCGAGTCGGCGCAACTGAGCACGCAGGCATAAGGGTTCTGTGCGCTTGCCAGGCTGACGCGGGTGGAGGCGAAATCACGATCGGTCGCCTGGTTCGATGCATAGCGCTCGTTGCCCCGCATCAGGCGTTCCAGCGCCTGGTCGGGCGACAGGACATTGTCCGGCTTGGGCGTTGCGGCATGGGCCCGGCCCGGCAGGCCGGCGATGCCCGCCACGGATGCCAGCCCCAGCGCTGCAAGCGTTCTGCGGCGCGAAGGAGAGGCGGGGCCCGCACTGCGTTCACACATTAAACACATGGATGTCTCCTGGAGGCTCTGGCGAGCGGCGTTGTTCTGAGTATGCGACCGAGGCGCCGCCATTGTGCGGGAGGAAACGTCGGGGAGGCAAGCGATATTTCCGTTCCGTTCGGGCGGATGTCGAATGCGGGGTATTTTTTATAGATAGAAAAAAATAATTTTTGGCCTTCCTGAAAGCGATCTTTGGGAAGATGAACATGCAGCTGCGACCGAACATTGATAATTCTTATTAAAGGGACAAGCATGTTACGTAAACGACTCCACCTGAAGCCGGCGCTGCTGGCCAGCGGACTTTCATTGGGCGCCTTGATGCTGGCCCCGCCTTTGGCGGGCGTATCCCAGGCGGCGGAATCCTATCCCCAGAAGCCCATACGCCTGATCATCCCCTATCCTCCCGGCGGCGCAACCGATGTCATCGGCCGCATCGTCGGGAAAAACCTGAGCGACGAGATCGGCGAGCAGGTCGTCATTGAAAACCGCGGCGGCGCGGGCGGAAACATAGGCGCGGGCGAAGTGGCGCGCGCCAAGCCGGACGGCTATACGCTGCTGATGGGGGCGTTGACCTCGCATTCGGTCATGGCGACCCTGGAAAAGGGCAAGCTGCAGTACGATCTTCGGAAAGACCTGACGCCGGTGGGCATTGCGGGCTCGGTGCCGCTGGTCGCCGTGGTCAATCCATCCCTTCCGATCAAGTCGTTGAACGAACTGGTCGACTACGCCAAGAAGAATCCGGGAAAGCTCAACTTTGCCTCCTCGGGCGCCGGCGCGCCGCAGCGCATGGCCATGGAACTGTTCAAGCAGATCGCGGGCGTCAATATCGTGCATGTGGCCTACCGCGGCAGCGGTCCCGCCATGACGGATCTGGTGGGCGGCCAGGTCGAGACCATGACGGAAACGGTGCCGGCGGCCATCGGCTTCATCAAAGGCGGGCAGCTGCGTCCCCTGGCGGTCCTGACGCCCGAGCGGATTTCGATGCTGCCCGATGTGCCGACCGCCCAGGAACAAGGCTTGACCGGTTTCAACGTCAGTTCATTGTTCGGTGTCATGGCGCCAACGGGCACGCCGCCGGCTATCGTGGAAAAACTGAATGCGGCGCTGGTCAAGGCGCTGTCCAAGGAAGAAGTAAAGGCCCAGCTGCTGGAGCAAGGGGTTTACGCCAGCCCCATGCCCATAGCCCAGTCGCAGAAGCGCCTGGCCGCGGAAATCGACCAGTGGGCCAAGGTCATCCACGACGGTAAGATAACCGTCAATTAAATGCAGAAGAGAAGAGCAGGCTATGTCCAAAAGCAAATCGTCCCCTCCCCATGATGCCACCGGCTTGCGCAAGGGTTTGACCAGTTACGGCGATAACGGCTTTTCGCTGTTTTTGAGAAAGGCCTTCATCAAGGGCGCGGGCTATTCCGACTCGGCGCTGGACCGGCCTGTCATCGGCATCGCCAATACCGGCAGCGCCTACAACCCCTGCCATGGCAACATGCCCCAGCTGATCGAGGCGGTGAAAAGGGGCGTCATGCTGGCGGGCGGCCTGCCCATGGAGTTCCCGACGATTTCCATACACGAGAGCTTCGCCTATCCGACCAGCATGTATCTGCGCAACCTCATGTCGATGGACACCGAGGAAATGATCAGGGCCCAGCCTATGGACGCGGTGGTCCTGATCGGCGGCTGCGACAAGACCGTGCCGGCCCAGTTGATGGGGGCGGCGTCCGCGGGCATACCGGCCATCCAGCTGATTACCGGTTCCATGCTGACCGGCTCGCATCGTTCCGAACGCGTGGGTGCATGCACCGACTGCCGACGCTACTGGGGCAAGTACAGGGCCGAGGAGATCGACGACCAGGAGATCTCCGACGTCAACAACCAGCTGGTGGCCAGCGTGGGCACCTGTTCGGTGATGGGAACCGCCAGCACCATGGCGTGCATTGCCGAGGCGCTGGGCATGACGGTTCCGGGCGGCGCCACGCCGCCGGCGGTGACCGCCGACCGCATGCGCATTGCCGAGTCGACGGGAACGCAGGCGGTAAGCCTGGCCAGGTCGGGATTGACGATAGACAAGATCCTGACCGCCGATGCCTTTGAGAACGCCATGAGAGTCCTGCTTGCGATAGGCGGGTCGACCAACGGCATCGTCCATCTGGCCGCCATTGCCGGGCGACTGGGCATGGACATCGACCTGAAGACCCTGGACCGCATGGGCAGGGAAACGCCGGTGCTGCTGGACCTGAAGCCCTCCGGCCAGCACTATATGGAGGACTTCCATAAGGCCGGAGGCCTGGCCACCTTGCTGCGCCAGCTCAAGCCCCTGCTCAAACTGGATGCCCTGACGGTGACCGGCCGCAGCCTGGGCGAGGAAATGGAACGGGCCGGGCCCGGCTTCGCGCAGGACGTCGTCAAGTCGGTGTCCGACCCCATCTATCCTCAGGGCGGCATTGCGGTGCTGGAAGGCAATCTGGCGCCTGGCGGGGCCATCATCAAGCAATCGTCGGCGGATGCGGGGCTGATGGAGCACGAGGGCCGGGCGGTGGTCTTCGAAAATGCAGCGGACCTGGCCAACCGGATCGACGCCGACGATCTGGACGTCAATGCCGACGATATCCTGGTCCTCAAGAACATCGGTCCGAAGGGCGCGCCCGGCATGCCCGAGGCCGGCTATATCCCGATACCCAGGAAGCTGGCCGTCAAGGGCGTGAAAGACATCGTCCGTATTTCGGACGGCCGCATGAGCGGCACGGCATTCGGGACCATCGTCCTGCACGTCACGCCCGAGTCGGCCATAGGCGGGCCCCTGGCTTACGTGCAGAACGGCGATCGCATACGGTTGAGCGTGAAGAATCGCGAAATATCCCTGCTGGTTCCCGAAGACGAAATGCAGCGCCGGCGATCGGCCATGCCCGTCGTGCCGCCCACGGCGGATCGGGGCTACAAGAAACTTTTCCTGCAATCGGTCACCCAGGCGGACAAGGGGGTGGATTTCGATTTCCTGCGCGCGCCGGACGCCAGCGGCAAGGCACCTGGGTCGTAGCCGCCACGGCATGAGTCGCCGCCGCAAGGGAGCGCCTCAGGCGCTGAACACGGCCCTGGCCTGCTGGTAGATGAATTCCGACATCCTGGCATGATGGCCCTGCGTGTTCCAGATCAGCCCGTTTCTTCGGACGGGCGCCCGTTCCGGCAGGGGGATGCGCGTGATCGACATGGATTGCCACATGGAGGACCAGTCGGGTATCAGCGAGACGCCCAGGCCCTCGTGGACCAATGCGGCGATGGGCAGGATGCCGTCGATTTCCAGCCTTTGCCGGGGGTGCAGCTGATGATCCCGCAGGTAGCGGTCGGCCAGTTGTCCGCCGTATATGTTCCGGTCGTAGCGGATGAAGGGTTGCGTCAACAGCAGATGATGGGCGTCCTGCCCCTTCAGGCTGCTGTGCGCGATGACGACCAGGGGCTCTTCCATCAGCGGCTGCCAGCGGCAATTCTTGGGAAGGCTGAATTGGGGCTCGACCACGGCGGCATCGAGTTCTCCGCTGGCCACTTTATGGCAAAGCTCGACAGAGGCGCCCGGCGTTACAAAAATGGAGATGTCCGGGTGCGGGTCGTAAACCCGCTTCAACAGCGGCGGCAGGACATTGGTCAGGGCCGACACGAAGCAGCCTATGCGGAACTCGCCCAGCGGGCTGCCGTTGACGGCCATGGCGCGCAGGCCGCGGATATCGCGAATGACCGCTTTCGCGCCTTCGAGGATGCGCACGCCGTTCTCGGTGGGCTTGACCGAACGGCCGGAGCGCTGGACCAGCGCCACCCCAAGGTCGTTTTCAAGCGCCTTGATGCGTGCCGCAATGGCCGCCGAGGTCAGGTCCAGGCGCCGGGCGGCCTCCGCGAACGACCCGGCCTCGACAACGGCGACGAAGCTTTGCATGTATTTCGTATCCATGGAACTCGGTGCCCCGCTAGACCGGGCAGTTGAAGCAAAAAATATCTTTGCTGTGAATCAAGCCGAATCTCCTTTAACGTAAAAGCGAACTGAGCAATACTTTCCAGTTATCGGATACCAACCCACAGGAGCAAGCTCATGGCCGGCAAAAAACCAAGCGGGGTACTGACGCCCGTGCTGACGCCTTTCAATAGCGACTATTCGGTTTCCAGGCCGCGCTTCTTGAAGCACTGCCGCGCCCTGATCGAGCAGGATGTCGGCCTGGCGGTGTTTGGCACCAATTCCGAAGCCAACTCGCTGTCCGTCGCCGAGAAACGGCACTTGCTGGATGTGCTTGCGGACGAAGGCCTGCCCACCGACAGGATGATGCCGGGCACCGGTTGTTGCGCGATCACGGACTCCGTCGAATTGACCCGGCATGCCGTCGACCTGGGCTGCGCCGGTGTGCTGATGCTGCCGCCCTTTTATTACAAGGGCGTGAGCGATGAAGGGCTGTACAGGAACTACGCCAGCATCATCGATGCGATCGGCGACGACCGCCTGAAGATTTATCTTTATCACATCCCTCCGGTGTCGCAGGTGGGCATCAGCCTGAATCTGATCGAGCGCCTGCTGAAAGACTATCCCGGCGCGATCGCGGGGATCAAGGACAGCTCGGGCGACTGGAATAATACGGCGGCGATGCTCAAGGAATTCCAGCCCGCGGGATTCGACGTTTTTGCGGGCAGCGAAGTGTTCCTTTTAAGAACGCTGCGTCACGGCGGGGCGGGGTGCATCACCGCCACGGGCAATGTGAATGCGGCCGCCATTGCGCGCCTGGCCGCGACCTGGCGGGATGACGATGCCGGCGCTGACGAGCAGCAATCGGCCCTGGATGGCGTAAGAGGAATCTTCCAGAAGTACCCCATGATCCCCGCCATGAAGTCGGCCATTGCCTGGCAGGCGCAAGACCCGGCCTGGGCGGTGCTGCGGCCGCCGCTGGTGGAGCTGACGGCCGACCAGACCCAGGCGCTGCGCCAGGATCTTTCCGCCGCGAGCTTCCAGATACAAAACGCTCAGGCCCTGGCGCATGCCGACGCTTAAGGTCTTGCGGATTTCCTTGGTGCCGGCCGGCGCCGGCATGCCCCGCCCATGAGCGCTCCATCGCGGTTTCCGCCCTTGCTTAAAGTGGGCGTTTTTCCGGAGCCGGTCGAACTGGCCCTGCTCGAGACCTTCACGCTTGCCGAGTTCGACGAACTGGGGCGGGAGGGCAAGCCCGGGCACGATGAAATCGCCGGTATCGTCACTCGCTCGAATTACCGTATCAGCCGGGAGCTGATCGATCAACTGCCGGGCTTGCGCATCATAAGCACCAATGGAGTGGGCTATGACGGGATCCCGCTGGACTATGCCAGGCAGAAGGGAATCGTCGTCACCAATACGCCCGAGGTGCTCAACGAGGCGGTCGCTGAAATGGCTGTCGGCCTGCTGCTCGCCTTGTTGCGGCATATTCCCCGGGCGGACGCTTTTGTGAAGGAAGGTGCATGGTCGGCCATGTCCTTCCCCCTGGGCACGACGCTGGCGGGCAAGAAGGTGGGCATAGTGGGGCTGGGCAGGATAGGCAAGGAAATCGTCAAGCGCCTGCTGCCATTTCGGGTCGATGTGGCCTATTTCGGCAGGTCCAGGCAGGACGTGGAATGGGTCTATTTCGACGACATAAACCCGTTGGCGGCGTATGTGGATATTCTTGTCCTATGCTGTCCGGGCGGGCCCGAAACCCGTGGGCTGATCGATGCCCGGGTCTTGCAGTCGTTGGGCCCCAAGGGCTTCCTGGTGAACGTGGCACGAGGCAGCGTCGTGAACGAGCCCGACCTTTGCCGCGCCTTGATTGATAAAACCATCGCGGGCGCGGCGCTCGACGTGTTCAATCGGGAGCCGCTGGATGCAAGCCCTTTGCGCGACCTGGATAATGTCGTACTGGCGCCCCATATAGGCAGTGCCACGCATGAGACCCGAATGCGGATGGCCGCCTTGGCCATTCGCAACCTGTGCGACTTTTTCGATACGGGCAGAGCGGTGACGCCTGTTGCGTAAGTCCTAATCGTCGAAAACGAAATCGCCCCGCATCGCATTCAGTACGGGATGCAGCAATTGAAGAAAGGCGTCTTCCTTTCCGGGCCGAATGGTGAAGAATATGACGTGGGTCACGTCCTGGCCCCGGACGCCGCCTGAGTCCGCCAAAATCCTGCCGCGCCCGGGCCGCGCCGGACATCGGCTTCAAAAGAATGTCGAAATAAAGCTTGCATTTAAATAGCGCGCTATTTAATATGGCGCTTATGAAATCGAAATCCGTAAAAAGCCAGGCACCTGGATTGCTGCTCGACGATCAGTTGTGCTTTGCGCTGTATTCCACCGGCCTGGCCATGACCAAGGTGTATAGAAAGCTGCTGCGCGAGCTGGAGCTGACTTATCCCCAGTATCTGGTCATGCTGGTGCTGTGGGAACGCGACGAGCTCACCGTCTCGGAGATCGGCGAGCGCCTGTTCCTGGATTCGGCCACCCTGACGCCTTTGCTGAAGCGGCTTGAAGCGGCCGGCTTGTTGCAGCGGGCGCGAGCCATCGATGATGAGCGCCAGGTCATCGTTTCGCTTTCCGCCGCGGGGCGCGCGCTTCAGGCCAAGGCCCGCGCGGTGCCGGAATCGGTGATGTGCGCGGCGCAGTGTTCTCCGGAAGAGGCGGCGATCACCAAGAAGTCGCTTGAGAAATTGCGGAAACGCTTGATGAAGAATACGTGAGCGCCCGGCTGGCCGGGCGAGTAGGATGCTTAATTAATAGCGTGCTATTTAATAGTGTATGTAGATGTAAAGATGCCGGTACCGACGGGCCGGCTTTCAAGAGAACCGTCGATATTTCATTCACTTCACTTGTCAGGAGATTGACCATGTCCATAGAAAAAGTTCTGTACCGCGCCCAGGCCACCGCCAGCGGGGGCCGTGACGGCCGTGCCGTATCGTCCGACGGCGTTCTGGATGTCAAGCTTGTCACGCCCAAGGATCTGGGGGGCGCGGGGGGCGAAGGCACCAATCCCGAGCAATTGTTCGCGGCCGGCTACTCCGCCTGCTTTCTGGGCGCCTTGAAGCTGGTGGCATCCCGTGAAAAAGTCACCTTGCCGACCGAGACGAATATCCAGGGAACGGTGGGTATCGGCCCCATCCCCACGGGCTTCGGCATCGAGGTGGAGCTGAAGATATCGGTGCCGGGCTTGCCGCGCGACCAGGTCCAGGCGCTGGTCGACAAGGCGCACATTGTTTGCCCATACTCCAACGCCACTCGTGGGAACATCGACGTTACCCTGACTTTGGTGTAGCGCCGGCGCGGCCTGGGCCGGCGCCCGGGCCGACCGCCGGAATAATTGGCATGCGCTTGGCGAACTCAGCGCGGAGAGGCCAGTTCCTTATGGCGGAAGCAATCGGTGGTGTGGTCCATGATGCAGCCGACCGCCTGCAGATAGGATTGGCAGATGGTGGGGCCCACGAAGGTGAAGCCGGCTTTCTTCAATGTGCGGCTCATGTGTTCGGCGACGGGCGTGACCACCGGTATGTCCTGATGGCGTGCGTAGTGGTTGATGCGTGGCTTGCCGTCGACGAACGACCAGATCAGCTCGACCGGGTCGTCCTGGGCCAGCCATGCGTTGGCGTTCTGGCGGACGGCCCTCAGCTTCAGGCGATTGCGGATGATGCCGCTGTCCTGCATAAGGACTTCGATGTAGTCGTCGTCAAGCCTTGCCAGCCGCTCGGCGTCGAAATTGAACAGCACCTCGCGAAAGCGGGGACGCTTTTTCAACACCGTGATCCAGGAAAGCCCCGCCTGGAAGCCTTCGAGGATCAATTTTTCGAACAGATGCCGGGGGTCGCGCGAAGGCACGCCCCATTCGGTATCGTGGTAGGCCATGTAGACGGGATCGCCGGAGCACCAGTAGCATCGTTGCATGGTGGAATTCTACCAGCGCTTCAGCCTCCGCAGCCTCCGCAGCATGCGCCGTCTTCGCCATGCACGGGCTTGGCGATATGGTAGCCGGCATCTTCGACGGCAACCTGCAGGCGCTGGGTCGAGACCAGCGATTCGTCGAATGACACCGTGGCCTTGCTTTGGCCAAAAGATACTTGCGCGTCTTCGACGCCCTTTACGGCTTTGAGCGCTTGGGCCAGTTTGGCCGCGCAGTGTTCGTCACGCATGCCGGCGAGCTTGAGCATACCAATTTGCATCTTCTTTCCTTTATGGTTGGGAAAAGGCGGAAACCCTTCCGCCATCAAAGATGCATATTAAATATATCTTTATTGTCTGGCAAGCGCCCACCAGCTTTTTATGCAGGATCGCTCCGACTGCCGGTCCACGTACCTTCTGATTTTTTCCGGTACGGGATCGCCGTTGGCGCACAGGCGGTTGAGCATGACCGAAAAATCGACGTCGGCGATGGACCACGAGCCAAACAGGTCGCCGCCTTGCTCGTCGATCAGCGTGTCGGCGACGGACAACAGTTTGTCCGCGGCGCGCCGGCCGGCTTCGGACAAAGGCTGGGGATTCCTGGCGCCATAGATAACGGTGGTCTGCCGTTCTTCGCGCAGGGCGCCCAGGTCGCTGCGCACCCAGGCCTGGATCTGCCGCGCCCGGGCGCGCTGCCGCGTGTCGCGTGGATAGACCGAGGGAAAATCGGGAGGTGTGAAAGCGTCTTCCAGGTACTCGACGATGGCGGACGACTCCGACAGCGAAAACTCGCCATGAAGGAGGGTGGGAACGCGGGAGGTCAGGGACAGGCGGCGATACTCCGGCTCGAGGTTCTGGCCGCTGCCCAGGTCGATGGATCTCAGTTCGAAGGGCAGGCCCTTCTCGACCAGGGTGGCGTAGACGGAAAGGACATAAGGGCTGGAGTACTCGCGATTGGTGTACAGAATGATGGGTGAGGCCATGCTGTTTCCTGGTTGGAGAATCGGAGCCGCCATGGCGGCTCCGCCAGTTTATATCGCATGGGCGGCGGGCATGGTCATCCATGCGTCGGCGGCATGGCCATCCCTGTGCGCCACGGCCTGGCCCAGCACGATCACGGCGGGACTGCCCAGCTCCCGTGCCTGGACGTCGCGAGCAAGATCTTGCAGCGTGGTGATGGCGTGGCGCTGGGTCGCACAGGATACGCGCTGGACGACCGCGACCGGCAGGCGGGGGGTGAAGCCGGCGTCCAGCAGCTGCAGGCGTAATTCCTCGATGCCGCTCATGCCCATATAGCAGACTATGGTCAGGCCGCTGCGCGCCAGCGCTGCCCAGTCGGGCCGAGCGCCATCCGCGGTATGCGCGGTGACCAGTATTACGCCCCGCGATACGGCGCGATGGGTCAGCGGCAGGCCCAGGGCGCTGCCCACCGCCAGGCCGGCGGTGATGCCGCTGACGCTGTCGACCGCGATGCCGCGCTCGCGCAGCCAGGCCATTTCCTCGCCGCCGCGGCCGAAGATGAACGGGTCCCCCCCTTTCAGGCGGGCTACCGCGTGGCCTTGCCGGGCGTAGCGGGCCATGAGCCGCAGGATGAAGGCCTGCGACGTGGAGGCGCAGCCGCCGCGCTTGCCCACCTTGACGATGCGCGTTGCATCGCAGGCCAGCGCAAGGATGCCGGGGCCGACCAGATCGTCGACCAGCCAGACCCGGCATTCCTTCAGGACGCGCACGGCCTTCAGCGTCAGCAGCTCGGGGTCGCCGGGGCCGGCGCCCACCAGCCAGACCTTTCCGGAGGAAGGTATCGTCGGATACGTCATGCTTGCAACTCCTTGAGGTTCGCGTCCTGAATCATGCTCTTGATCTGCGGCAGACAGGAGCCGCAGCCGACGCCGCACTGGAGCGAGGCTTTCATCTGCTCGAGATTTTCGCCCGCGTCGATGGCCGACTGGATGGCCGCGGCGCTGACGCCGGCGCAACTGCAGACGATGCGGACGCGGACGACGGGGCCGCTCCGGCCCATGAGCGCATGGCCGACGTTCGCGGGCGCCTGCCCGGTGTCGGCCCAATGAAGCAGCGCTTCGCCGGCCCGGATGTCGCCCGCCAGCAGGTAAGCCTTGATGCGGCCGTCCAGGCGCAGGATGCGTCGCAGCACGCCGCGCGCCGGATCGTCGAAAGCCAGGTCGGCGGAATCCAGCCCCAGATCGCCGGCCAGTTGAGCCAATATCGCGGGGCTCGGCGGTCGGGGGCTGGCCAGGCGCAGCCGGACGCCTTCGCCGCCGATGGCGGTGGGCACCAGAACGGCATAGGGAAACCGGTGCAGCCATGAAGCCAGTTGCCGCCGCAAGACTGGATAAGAACCCTGCACCCAGGCACCGGCATGCCATGCGTACTGCAAGGCTTCGACGCCGGCGGCGCTGTGCTTGAGTTCGGGTTGATGCGATATGGGATCGCGCGCACCATTGGTCAGGGCATTGACGCCGTCGCCGGCGATGAAGCCGCTGCCCCAGTGCATGGGAAGAAAGGCATGGCCCGGCTTCAGGCCGGGGTCGTCCTGGGCGGGTACGATCAGGTGACCACGTCTGGTTCTGATCTTGACCAGCGCGCCGTCCTGAATCTTGTAGCGCCGCATGTCTTCCGGATGCAGATGGACGAAAGGTTCTTCCACATGGCGTGTCAGCGCGGGTACCAGGCCGGTTCTGCTCAGCGTATGCCAGTGGTCGCGCAGGCGGCCGGTGGTCAGGCGCAATGGATAGTGCGCCGATACGCTCTCGGCGACCGGCGCGTAGCCGGTATCGAAGAAGCGCGCCCGGCCGCTGGGCGTGGGAAAGACGCCGTCCGCATACAGGCGCACGGGACCGCGGGTAGGCACGCGGTAGGGCCATTGCTGCGGGCCGGACGCGTCCAGTACGGCATGATTCAGGGCGCTGTAGTCCAGGTCGCGGTCTTTCGTGAAGCGGGCGTGCTCGTCGAAGATGCGCGCCTCGTCCAGGTAGTCGAACAGCATGCCTTTGCCGGGGGCGATGCGATCCGCCAGCTTGCGGGCGACGGCGCAGGCCAGCTTCCAGTCGGCCTGTGCATCGCCGGGCGGCTCCATGGCCGCGCGGACCCGGCTGATGCGGCGCTCGGAGTTCGTGACGGTGCCGCTTTTCTCCGGCCAGGTGGCGGCGGGCAGGACCAGGTCGGCGTAGGCCAGGGTTTCGGTGTCCGCAAAGGCTTCCTGCACGATGACCAGTTCCGCCTTGCGCAGCGCGGCCCGGACTTTCGCCTGATCCGGCATGGACTGGGCGGGATTGGTGGCGGCAATCCACAAGACCCTTATCTTGCCCTGTAGTACGGCATCGAACATATCCAGGGCGGTGAGCCCGGGTGCCGCCGGCAGGGAGTCCACCCGCCACAAGCGGGCGGCTTCCGCCCGATGGGCCGCATCGGCGGGATCGCGATGGCCGGGGAGCAGGGTGGCCATGCCGCCGGCCTCGCGTCCGCCCATGGCATTGGGTTGGCCGGTCAGCGAGAACGGGCCCGCGCCGGGGCGGCCGATCTGGCCGGTGGCCAGATGCAGGTGGATCAGCGCCGCATTCTTGGCGGTGCCGCTGCTGGATTGGTTCAGGCCCATGGTGTACAGGGAGAGCGCCGCCTTGGCCGTGCCGAACCAGTGTGCGCAGCGGACGATGTCGGCGGCCGGTATGCCGCATACGTCCTGGGCGGCCCTGGGCGTGAACTCATGGATGCGCTGCTTCAAGGCATCGAATCCTTCGGTGTGCCGTTCGATGTAATCGCGGTCGATCAGCCCGTCCCAGACCATGACGTTGAGCATGGCATGAAACAGCGCCACGTCGCTGCCGGGCGCGATGGCCAGGTGCAGGTCGGCGAGGCTGCAGGTTTCGCTGCGGCGGGGATCGACCACGACGATCTTCATGTCCGGCCGTCCCGCCTTGGCCGCCTCCAGGCGGCGAAACAGCACCGGGTGGGTATACGCCATGTTCGAGCCCGCTATGAGGACGGTGTCCGCATGGTCCAGATCGTCGTAGCAGGCGGGCGGCGCATCGGCGCCCAGCGTCAACTTGTACCCGGCGACGGCGCTGGACATGCACAGGCGCGAATTGGTATCGATATTATTGGTGCCGACCAGGGCGCGGGCCAGCTTGTTGAAGACGGCGTAGTCCTCCGTAAGCAGTTGCCCCGACAGATAGAAACCCACCGCGTCGGGACCGTGTTCCATGATGGTCTCGGCCAGTTTCCCGGCGGCGATGTCCAGGGCGTCTTCCAGCGCGATATCGGACAGGGGCTGGTCCTTGCCGGCGCGCCATTGCGCATGGAGCACCCTGCTTTGCCCATCCCGGCGCACGGTTTCCGCCAGCGTCCTGCCCTTGCCGCACAGCCGGCCCTGCGACGATGGATGAGCCGGGTCGCCCTCCACGCTCAGGATGCGCTGGCCCTGGCTGCGGATCCGCACGCCGCAGCCGGTGCCGCAATAGCAGCACACCGATGCCGTCGTCTTGGCCGCAGCTGCGGGCGCGCAACCTTCTGGGGCAGTGTGCATGGTTCAGCTCCCGCCGGGCAGGCCAAGGAAAATCCGCCCCGCCTCCACCTTGACGTCCACCTTGCGGACGCAGCCCACGTCCGGAGCCTGCGCCTGTCCGTCCTCGAGGCAGACGGTCCAGCTGTGCAGGGGGCAGGTGACGGCATGGCCATGCACCAGGCCGGCGGACAAGGGGCCTCCCTGGTGGGGACAGCGATCGACCAGGGCAAAGACGTGGTCGTCCGAGGCGCGGAAAACGGCGATGGGCGCATGGCCTTGATGGTGGACGACGCGCGAACCCAGTCGGGGGATGTCATCGATGCCGCAGATGGAAACCCATACGGATTGTTGAAGGCTGGATGTATTCATGTGTCTGTCATGCGGTAAGGTTTTCGAATTCGCGGCGTGCGGAAGCCTGCTCCACCCGCTCGGCCCAGGGATCCTTCTCGAAGGAGATCGCGAACCTGAGCCGGGCATACAGCTCCGCGCGGTTGGCGGCATCGTCCACCACGCGCGCCTTGGCATGCTCCAGCCCGACCCGCGACAGATAATGGCAGGTGCGCTCCAGGTAGAAGGCCTCCTCGCGATACAGTTGCAGGAAGGCGCCGGCGTACTCCAGCACGTCGTCATGGGTTTGGACCTTCACGAAGAACTGGGCCACTTCGGTCTTGATGCCGCCGTTGCCGCCCACATACAGCTCCCATCCGGAATCGACGGCAATGATGCCGATGTCCTTGATGCCGGATTCGGCGCAGTTGCGCGGGCAGCCCGAGACGGCCAGCTTGACCTTGTGCGGGCTCCACATGCCCACCAGGTCTTTCTCCAGGGCGATGCCCATGCCGGTGGAGTCTTGCGTGCCGAAGCGGCAGAATTCCTTGCCGACGCAGGTCTTGACGGTGCGCAGGCTTTTTCCGTAGGCATGGCCGGAAGGCATGTCCAGGTCCTTCCACACGGCGGGCAGGTCCTCCTTCCTGATGCCCAGCAAGTCGATGCGCTGGCCGCCGGTGACCTTCACCATGGGCACGTGGTATTTGTCGGCCACGTCGGCGATGCGGCGCAGTTCGGACGGGCTGGTCACGCCGCCCCACATGCGCGGAACGACGGAGTAGGTGCCGTCCTTCTGGATGTTGGCGTGTGCGCGTTCGTTGATCAGGCGCGATTGCGTATCGTCGCGGGCCTCGCCCGGCCAGGTCGACATCAGGTAGTAATTAAGGGCCGGGCGGCAGGTGGCGCAGCCATCGGGGCTGCGCCATTCCAGGAAACGCATGGTTTCGGGGATGCTGGTCAGATGCTGTTCGCGGATGGCCTTGCGCAGCTCGCCATGGGTATAGTCCGCGCAGGCGCATATGGCCTTCTCGGACTTGGGCTTGATGTCGGCGGCGCCGCCTATGCAATTGATCAGTATCTGCTCGACCAGGCCCGTGCATGAGCCGCAGGAGCTGGCCGCCTTGGTGTGCTTTTTGACCTCGTCGACGGTGAACAGGCCTTTTTCGCGTATGGCCTTGACGATGGTGCCCTTGCAAACGCCATTGCAGCCGCAGATCTCGGTCGTGTCGGGCATGCCCGCGATGCTGTTCTCGCCCGAGTGGCCCGTGTCGCCGATGGAGCTCTCGCCGAACATCAGATTTTCGCGCAGTTCTCCTATGGATTTCGCTTCGCGTATCAAGCGGAAATACCAGGCGCCGTCCACGGTGTCGCCATACAGGCAGGCCCCGATCAGCCTGTCATCGCGGATGACCAGCTTCTTGTACACGCCGCCCACCGGGTCGGCCAGCGTAATGGCTTCGGTGTCGGCGCCACCCATGAACTCGCCGGCCGAGAATACGTCTATGCCGGTCACCTTGAGCTTGGTCGACGTGGTGCTGCCGCCATACCGCCCTATGCCGTGCAGCGCCAGGTGATTGGCGGCGACCTTGGCCTGTTCGAACAAGGGGGCGACCAGGCCGTAGGCCATGCCCCGATGGCTGACGCATTCGCCCACGGCGTAGATGCTGGGGTCGTAGGTTTGCAGCGTATCGTTGACGACGACGCCGCGGTCGGTATGGATGCCGGCGGCATCGGCCAGGTCGGTGTTGGGCCGTATGCCGACGGCCATGACGACCAGGTCCGTCTCCAGTTCGCCGCCATCCCTGAACCGTATGCCGCGCACCGCGCCCTGCCCGTTGCCGAGTATGGCTTCGGTCTGGCGCTCCAGCAGGAATTCCAGGCCGCGCTCATGCAGGCTGCCCTGCAGCAGCGCTGCGGCGGCGCCGTCCAGTTGGCGGTCCAGCAGGGACGCGCCCAGGTGCACGACAGAGACCTGCATGCCGCGCATGGCCAGTCCGTTGGCCGCTTCCAGCCCCAGCAATCCGCCGCCGATGACCACGGCGCGCTTGAGCCTGCCGGCCGCTTCGATCATCCGGTTAACGTCGCCGATGTCGCGGAAAGTGACCACGCCGTCCAGATCCGTGCCGGGCACGGGCAGCATGAAGGGCTTGGAACCGGTGGCCAGCAGCAGGCGATCGTACCGGGCGGTCTTGCCATCGTCGGTCATCACTTCCTTGCGCGCCCGGTTGATCCGCGTCACGGTGCTGTTCATGTGCAGCGTGATGCCATGCTCTTCATACCAGCTTCGGCCGTTGAGAATGATGTCTTCCAGCGTCTGCTCGCCGGTCAGCACGGGCGAAAGCAGGATGCGGTTGTAGTTGGGATGGGGCTCGGAACCGAATACGGTGATGTCGTACAGCGACGTGTCCAGTTTAAGGAGCTCTTCGATGGTCCGGATGCCGGCCATGCCGTTGCCGACGACGACTAGTTTCATTTTTTTCATGATGCGGTGGTGGATTCGGGTTGTTCGGATGGGGAGACGTAAGAGGGCGTGGCGCCGCCCTGGCCGGCTTGCGGCGGCGTGTGGCGTTCATGCAGGAAGCCCAGGATGGCGGCGCGGCAGGCCGTGTAGCGAGGATCGGACAGCAGGGCGATGCGATGGCGCGGACGGGGCAGCCCGACGGGCAGGATGTCGCCGATGGTGGCGGCCGGGCCGTTGGTCAGCATGACGATGCGGTCCGACAGCAATACGGCTTCGTCCACGTCGTGTGTCACCATGATGGTGGTCGTATGGGTGCTGGACACGATGCGCAGCAGCTCATCCTGCAATTGCGCGCGCGTAAGCGAATCCAGCGCGCCGAAGGGCTCGTCCAGCAGCAGGACCTTGGGTTCGATGGCCAGCGCTCGTGCGATGCCGACGCGTTGCTTCATTCCGCCCGATATTTCCCTGGGCAGCTTGTGCATGGCGTGGCCCAGTCCGACCAGGTTCAAAGCGGAAGCCGTCCTGGCTTTCAACTGGCCCGGTGTTTCGCCGCCCCCGAAAACGCGCTCCACCGCCAGGTATACGTTTTGATGGCAGGTCAGCCAGGGCAGCAGGCTGTGGTTCTGGAACACGACGGCCCGATCGGGGCCCGGACCCGTGATCTCCCTTCCGGCGCATAGCAGCACGCCGTCCGTGGGGCGTGCAAGGCCGGCGATGAGGTTGAGCAGCGTGGATTTTCCGCAGCCCGAATGCCCGATCAGCGAGATGAACTCGCCTTGCGCAATATCCAGGTTGATGTCGCGCAAGGCGACGAATGGGCCGCCGCGGGTGTCGTAGCGTTGCTCCACATACTCTATCCGTACGAATTTTTCCATGGTTTCAGGCCTCGCGGTAGTCAAGGCGCCTGGCCAGCGCCAGAAGGAGCAGGTCCAGCAGCAGGCCGACGGTGCCGATGACGAGCACGGCGATCAGGATGTTCTGGACATTCAGGTTGTTCCATTCGTCCCACAGCCAGAATCCCAGGCCGGTGCCGCCGGTCAGCATTTCGGCGGCGACGATGACCAGCCAGGCGGTGCCGATGGACAGGCGCACGCCGGTCATCATGTAGGGCAACACCGATGGCAGCAGGATCCGCGTGAACACCTTCCACTCGGACAGGTTCAGCACGCGCGCCACGTTCAGATAGTCCTGGGGAACCCGTTTGACGCCGTCGGCGGTATTGATGACCATGGGCCAGATCGAGCAGATGAAGATGGCCCAGATCGCGGCCGGATCGGCCGCCTGGAACAGCAGCAGGCCCAGGGGCAGCCAGGCCAGCGGCGATACCGGCCGCAGCAGGCTGATGACCGGCGAGAACACGGCATTCAGGGCCTGCACGCGGCCTATCAGGAAACCCAGCGGTATGCCGACCGCGGCCGCCAGGGTGAAGCCCAGCGCTACGCGGCCCAGCGAGGCCAGGATGTTCCAGCCTATTCCAAGGTCGTTGGGGCCATTGTCGTAGAAGGGGTTCTTGAACAGTTCCCAGGCCGCTGGCAGCGTGGATTCGGGAGAGGGAATGTCGACGATGCGCAAGGAAATGATTTTCCAGACCAGCAGCAGGAGCGCGAAGCCGATGACGGGGCCTGCGCACAGGCCGGCCAGCCGCCTGGCACCCATGCGCCAGCGATTTTTCAGTGTGATGCCGGAGGGTCGTGTTGCCGGATTCATGCCGTTTCCTCATGCCGCCTTGATGGCGAAGCTGTCCGCATAGGCGGCGGGATCGCTGCCGTCCCACAGCACGCCATCCAGCAGCCTGCTGGAGCGCGACGGGCTGGACGGGAGCGGTGTCCCGGTCGCCGCGGCCGCCTGCTCGTAGACATCGATGCGATTGATCCGGCCGGCTATGGCGGCGTAGTCCGGATGCGTCTTCAACAGGCCCCAGCGCTTGTGCTGGGTCAGGAACCACATGCCGTCGCTCAGATAGGGGTAGTTGGCCGCGCCGCCGTCATGAAAACGCATGGGATGGCTGTCGTTCCATGACTTGCCCAGGCCGTTCGCATACCGGCCCAGCATGCGGTCGACGATGGTGGCCGCATCGGTATTCACATAGGACTTGGCTGCGATGGTTTGCGCCGTCTTGCGGACGTTCTCGGGCGAACTGTCTATCCAGCGGCTGGCCTCCAGGATCGCGGCCGTGACGGCGCGTGCCGTATTGGGGTGCCGCTGGACGAATTCCTGCCGGGTGCCCAGCACTTTTTCGGGGTGGCCGGGCCAGATATCCTGCGAGGCCGCCGCGCTGAAGCCGACCTTGTCGATGATGGCGCGCGCGTTCCAGGGTTCGCCCACGCAGTAGCCGTCCACGTTGCCGATGCGCATATTGGCCACCATCTGGGGCGGAGGCACCGTGACCGTGCGTGTCGCCGCCGGGTCGATGCCGTGGCTGGCCAGCCAGTAGTACAGCCACATGGCATGCGTGCCGGTAGGGAATGTGTGTGCGAACGTGTATTGGCGCGGCTCGGAGGCCATTTTCTTGTGCAGCGAGTCGCCGTCGACCACGCCGGCTTCATGCAACTGCTTCGACAGCGTAATGCCCTGGCCGTTCTGGTTCAGGCCCATCAGCACGGCCATGTCTTGCCGGTTGCCGGCGATGCCCAGGTGCATGCCGTAGATCATGCCGTAGAGCGCATGCGCAAAGTCCAGGTCGCCGTTGGCGAGCTTCTCGCGCACGCCGGCCCAGGACGCTTCTTTGGTCGGAATGATCGTGACGCCGTGCTTCTTGTCCAGGCCCAGGACCGAGGCCATGACGACCGAGGCGCAATCGGTCAGGGGGATGAAGCCGACCTTTACTTCTTTCTTTTCCGGAGCGTCGGAGCCGGCCGCCCAGGCGGCGCGCCGGACCAAGGGGTCGGCCAGCGAGAGCATGCCCAGGCCGGTTGCCGCCTTGGCGGCGTTTCCCAGCCATGTGCGGCGTTGCGGGCTGGCCGGCGCGGCGGCGTGGACGGGAGCGTTGGAAGCAGGCTTGCGGGCGTCGGTCATGGGCGATCCAGAGAAGTGGCGGGACTTCCTGGATTACGCAAAACGCATGCCAGCTTTTTCTGAATACGCTGGAGAGGATGAGAGGCGGCGGGTTCTGTACGGGTCTGGCGGCCGGACCTCGAGTGCACTGCAATTGTGCATTGCAGCGAGCAGCCACGCACCGGGTATGTGCCGGACGGGTACCTCTATTCACCCACCGGATCAGTGGCCGTCGAGGCCTTCCCGCTGCCTTACCAAAGCCGTCAGCACTTCGTTCACGGGCGCGCGCATTCCGCACTTGAGTGCTTCCCTGGGGATGGCGCCATTGATGAATTCGACCTCGCTCTTTCGAGCGCGCTCCAGATCGAGCAGCACGGAAGGCTTGGCATCCGGAATGCGGGCCGCAAAGGCCCGCACATGCGCCACGGGATCCTGGACGTCGATCGGGACGCCGAGGGCGCGGGCGACCTCCCAGGCCTCAATGGCCGCGGCCTGGCTGACCTTGGACATGTCCGGATCGTCCATGACCTGGCCTACCGTCAGGCCGGTAACGGCGCAAGGCGCGCTGTAGGCGACATTGCAGATAAGCTTTTCCCACTGCATGGCCGCCACGTTGGGCACCGTTTCCGCATTGAACCCGGCATCGCGCCACGCGGCGGCCACCGTTTCAAGGCGGTCGGCGGCAAGGCTGCCGTAAGCGCCCATCCGGACCGCCGCCATGCCGTTGTGGTGGGCATGCCCCGCCTGGGGCAGCGACGCGCCGAACGCGGCGGCGATGCCCACCGCAAGGCGTTCCTCGCCAATGGCCGCCGCCACGTCCTGGGCGCTGCCCAGGCCGTTCTGAATGGTCAGCACCACGGTATTGCCGCTTAGCATGCGGCGGGCATGCCGGGCCGCGGCGCCGGCCTGGGCCGCCTTTACCGCGATGATCATCAGGTCGACGCTTTCGTCGGGCGGATCGGTGTATGCGCGGATTCGCGCTATGCGGTCGCCGCTTGCGCCTTCGACACGCAATCCTTTTTGGTTGATCGCATCCACGTGTTCCAGCCATCGGTCGATGGCCACCACATCGTGCCCGCAGGCGGCAAGCAGGCCGGCATATACGGACCCCATGGCGCCGCATCCTATGATGGCTATCTTCATTTTTTTCTTCTCCCGATTTCAACGAGCGAATTGAGCAGGGGAGCAAGCTCCGCTTTCTGTTCCAGTCCGAATCCGGGCGCATCCGTGGGACGGACCACGCCGTCTCCCAGGATGCATGCGTCGGCATACCCGCCAAACGGCTGGAATACGCCCGGATAGGCTTCGCAGCCTCCCAGGCCCAGCCCCGATGCGATGTGCAGGTTGATCAGGTGCCCGCCATGCGGATGCATGTTGCTTCGGTCGAAACCGGCATTTTCCAGGGCGGCAACCATGCGCAAGTACTCGGTCAAACCGTAAGCCAGTCCCGGATCCATCTGAAAAACATCGAGCCCGGGCCGCATGCCGCCATAACGCAGCAGGTTGCCAAGGTCCTGGACGGAGAACAGGTTCTCGCCGGTGGCGAGGCGCCCTTCGTAGGCCCGGGCCAATTGATGGTTTGCATGATAATTCAAAGGGTCGCACGCTTCCTCGAACCAGCGCAAGCGATATGGCTCGATGGCTTTTCCGTATTCCAGGGCGGTCGGGAGATCGAAGCAGCCGTTGGCATCCACCGCCAGATTGCCTCCGTCGCCCGCGATGGACAATGCCGCTTCGATTCTTTCCAGGTCGACGGCAAGCGGCGCGCCGCCGATCTTCATCTTGAACTTGCTGAAGCCGGAATCCCGGTAGCGGCGAAACTCGTCCTGCAAACGCCCGATGTTGTCGCCTTCATAGTAATAGCCGCCAGCGGCATAGACCGGGACGCTGGGCGACGCAGCGTCCCGGCCCACTCGGCGCGCAATGTGGCGATAGGCCGGCTCATCGTCGAGCTTCGCGTTCAGGTCCCAGAACGCGAGTTCCAGCGCTCCGGCCGCGGCGGCCCGGTCGCCATGGCCGCCGGGTTTTTCATTGCGCATCATTATCGCCAGCGCCCTGCCGGGATCGAATGCCGTGCCGGAGTCAGCGAGCAGGCTGGGCGGCGGAGCAGCCAAAAGGCGCGGAATCATCCTGTCTCGCAGGATGCCCGATTGTGCGAAGCGACCGATCGAGTCGAATGCGAAACCAGTCAGCGGCTTGCCGTTGCGGATCACATCGCTGACGACGGCAACGAGTGAAACGGTGTGCCCGGAGAAATTGACCAGAGAATTCGAAATGCTGCCTTTCAAGGATACGGCCGTTTCGAGTATGTTGACGATGCGCATGAGTGTTGCTCTATCTAAGGAAGCTACTGAAGGGTGATGTTGGCCGTCTTGATGATGTTCGACCAGGCGTCGATATCGGTCTTGATGCGGGCGGAGAATTCGCTGCGGCTGTCCACCACCGGAATGGCGCCCAAGCGCTCCATGTGCGCGGCCATCTCGGGCGTGGTCAGCACTTCGGCCAGCGTCTTGTGCAGTTTGTCCAGCACGGCGTCGGGTGTGCCCGCGGGCGCCAGCAGGCCGTACCAGCTGGGCGAATCGAAGTCCGCCACGCCGCTTTCCGCGATGGTCGGGATGGTCGGTGCGCCGGAGAAGCGTTTGCCCGACGTAACGGCAATGGCCTTGAGCTTGCCATCTGCCAGGAAGGGCCCGGCGACGGGCAAGGCGGTCATGAGCATCTGGATCTGTCCGGAAACGACATCTGTAACGGCCTGTCCTCCGCTTTTGTAGGGAATATGCTGCATGTTGATGCCGGTTTCATGCTTGAGCAGTTCGCCCGTGAGATGCCCCATGCTTCCCATCCCGGCCGAACCGAAGTCCAGCGTCTGTCCGCTTTTCTTGCTTAGATCGATCAGTTCTCCGACCGTATTGGCCTGGACCGAAGGATTGGCCACCAGCACCAGCGGCACCACGGCAACCCGGGATATGGGCGCGAAGTCGGTGCGCGGGTTGAATGGCAGATCGGTATAGAGATTGGGGTTGATGACCATGGTGCCGTCCGCCGCCAGCAACAGCGTGTACCCGTCGGCTTGCGCCTTGGCGACGGCGTTGCTGCCGATATTGCCGTTGGCGCCGGGGCGGTTCTCCACCACGATGGTCTGGCCCAGTGCCGACGCCAGGGCCGCGCCTACCGTTCGTCCAAGAATATCGCTGGTGCCACCCGCGCCGAAGGGCACGATCAATCGTATGGGCTTGTCGGGATATTGGGCGGATGCGGTGGGGGCGGCCATCAGGCCGCAAGCCGCCACGGCGGCCGCCATCGCCAGGCGGCGCATGCCGCCGGGCTTTGATTGCTGAAGAATGCCTCTGAACATACTGTCTCCTTGTTCTTACTGCTTATCATTAATGCACACGTGAGCATCAAATAAACTATAATGGCGATTCGGGACGGTTGTCAATGCATAGTTATGCCTGTCACAAAGGGTTGTTGAAAAGCGCACGTGTGCGCATTTGGCTGAATCTGAGACGGGATAGGATCGGGCGAGGCTCGACCCGCCAGGCATATTTTTCTTGTTCACGGAGAATCAATGGGAAGCGCGCGCAGCTTGTTCGACAAAATCTGGGATAGCCACGACGTGGCCATGCTTCCCGATGGCAGGCATTTGATTCATATCGACCGGCACCTTGTCCACGATTTGTCCAGCCCCCAGGCGTTCTCGGGCTTGAGGGAACAGGGCAGGGGGTTGATCAGTCCGCATCGCACGGTGGCTGTCGCCGACCACATGGTGCCGACCCTGGCCGGCCGGACCCTGGCTTGCGCGGTGCCGGGAGGCGCGGAGATGATCGGGGCGCTCGAGGACAACGCCCGCGAGTTCGGCATCGATCACTACGGCATGGCGCATGACCGGCAGGGTATCGTCCACGTGGTCGCGCCGGAACTGGGCATGGTCGTGCCGGGAATGACCGTCGTATGCGGTGATAGCCATACGTGTACTCTGGGTGCGCTGGGCGCGTGGGCGTGGGGCATAGGCACATCCGAAGTGGAGCATGTGCTGGCGACTCAAACGTTGGTCATGCGCCGCCCCGACGCCGCCCGGTTGACGTTGTCAGGTGTGATGGAGCCGGGCCTTTCCGCGAAGGATCTTGCGCTGTACGTTCTGCGCGAGATCGGCGTGCACGGCAAGGGCATGGGGTTTCTGGAATTGGCCGGAGAACTGGTGGGCGGCCTTTCGATGGAGGGCCGCTTGACCCTTTGCAATCTGGGGATCGAGGCCGGCGCGAGGGCGGCCGTGATCGCGCCGGACGATGTCACGCTTGAATACCTGGCCGCGGTCCGGCCGGACCTGTCCGGCTCGGTCCAGGCGCAGGCGGCCATGCGCGGCCTGCGGTCCGACGAGGGCGCGCGCTATGAGCAAGAGCTCGCCCTGGATGTGGCGCTGGACAGTCCCCAGATGACGTGGGGCATCAATCCCAGCCAGGTCGTCGGCCTGCACGAGCCGCTCCCGTCGCTGGAGACCGCGCAAGAGGGCCATATGCGCGATCGGCTGCGGGCGGCGTATCGCTACATGGGTCTGGAACCGGGCCGGCCGCTGGCCGGAACACCCGTTCAACGCGTCTTCATCGGTTCGTGCACCAATGGGCGCCTGTCGGACCTGGAGGACGCGGCACGATTGATTGCGGGCCGCAAAGTCGCGCCATCCGTGCAGGCGCTGGTCGTTCCAGGCTCGAAAGCGGTCAAGCGCGCGGCGGAACGACAGGGCCTGGACAAGGTGTTTCGCGATGCCGGCTTCAGGTGGGGCGAACCGGGCTGCTCGATGTGCGTAGGCATGAACGGGGACTATGTATTGCCGGGCGAGCGTAGCGTATCCACCACCAATCGCAATTTCGAAGGCCGGCAGGGCCCGGGCGCGCGAACCCACCTGGCCAGCCCGGCCAGCGCCGCGGCGGCGGCCATAGCCGGCGTCATCACCGATCACAGGGAGCTCGCATGAAACCCTTCAGAGAAGTTTCAGGCACGGTATTGCCGGTGGACCGCGACAATGTCGATACCGACGCCATCATCCCGCAGCGTTGGCTGATCACCGTATCGCGCAACGGCCTGGGCAAGGGCCTGTTCGGCGGCTGGCGATATGATGACGAGGGCCGGCCCAAGCCCGGCTTCGCCATGAACCTCGGCGTCTTCCAGAATGCCCGCATCATTCTCAGCCGATCGAATTACGGTTGCGGCTCATCGCGCGAACATGCCGTCTGGGCCCACCTGGACTATGGCATCCTCGCGGTGATCGCTTCCAGCTTCGGACCCATCTTTTACGATAATGCGCTGAAAAACGGATTGCTGCCCGTCGTGCTGCCGGCGGATCAAGTGGCCGCGCTCATGACGCAGGTGAACGAAGCGCCAGGCGCTGCATGCTCGGTAAGTTTGGCGGATAATACGGTCACGGGTCCCGATGGACGCAGCTATCCTTTTGCGCTGGATGCCGTTCGACGAGATTTGTTGCTGAGGGGGGGCGACGACATTGCCATTACCCTGCAAATGAAGGATCAAATTAAAAGGTTTCAGGAATGTCAGCGCCTAACGAGTCCGTGGCTGGAATAGCCGCCCGGCCCAGTGTCACGATCAAGGATATCGCAAAGGCGCTCGATCTATCGCATACAACGATATCCCGCGCTTTGGCGGATCATCCGAAGATCAGCGAAGCCACCAAGGCCAGCGTGCGGCAGATGGCCCGGCGGATGGGTTATGTCGCAAACGGCCCGGCACGCAATATCCGCGGCATGAACAGCCTGGTGATAGGCCTGATCATCCCCGACATTCAGAACGATTTTTATGCCTCCATCGCGAAGATCGTGGCGGACGCGGCCACCGATCAGGGCTTTCAGCTTGCGCTGAGCATCACCGAAGACAATCCGGAGCGCGAGCTGAAAGACCTGCGCGCCTTCATCGTTTCCCGGGCCGCGGGCATCATCGTCACGCCGACGTCGACGCCCAGGGCCGAGACGCTGGCCCTGCTGCAGGGGGTGCCCGCCGTCCAGCTCGTCCGCCAGGCGCCCGATATCCACAAGGAGGTCGTCGCCATCGACGACGAGGCGGCGGTAAGGGCGGCCACCGTGCATCTGATCAACTATGGGCACCGCCGCATCGCCTACGTCGGCACGACGACGGAGTTCAGCTGCGGAGTGGACCGCCTCGCCGGCTTCGATTCCGCCATGCGTGCGAACGGGCTGGATCCGGGCCTTGCCGTGGTGGGCTTGCCCAGGCCCGAGTTCGCGCAGCATGCGGTGCATCGCTTGATGACGCTGGCTGAACCGCCCACGGGGCTTGTCATAGGCAGTTCCAGCTTGACCATCGGCGCCCTCCAGGCCTTGCGCAGCATACGATTGTCGTGTCCCGAGGACGTGTCCGTGGTCGGCTATGGCGACCCCGACTGGTTCGGGCTCGTCGGCGATGGGCTGACGACGATATCCCTTCCTGTGCAGCCCATGGGCAACTACCTGATCAGCCTGCTGCTTGCGAAAATCAAGGACAAGCAGCCGTTCGAGTCCATTTCGCAGGTGGCCTCGCGCTTTCCGGCGTCGCTGACGATACGGGGATCGACCAAACCGCTGGCTTGAGGCGCCGAATGGACGGTTTCGATGCGTACTGGAATTCGCGCCTTTGCGCATAGCGCGTTGACTTATAATCGCTGTGTATTTATACAGCCGTCATGCCATGGAACCCTCGTCATCCGTATCCGCCGCCGCTACACGCCGCATCGCTCACCTGGATATGGATGCCTTCTACGCTTCGGTGGAACTCTTGCGCTATCCCGAATTGCGCGGCTTGCCGGTCGTCATCGGCGCGGGCAGCGATGCGCAGCCCACGACGCTGGCGGACGGCACACGGGTGTTTTCCCGTTTGCGCGGCTATGCCGGCCGGGGGGTGGTGACCACGTCCACCTACGAGGCGCGCGCCCTGGGGGTCTTTTCGGCCATGGGCATGATGAAGGCCGCCCAGCTGGCGCCCGAGGCGGTACTGCTGCCGGTGGACTTTGCCACCTATAGGCAATATTCGCGCCTGTTCAAAGCCGCCGTGGCCGGCATTGCGCCGCATATCGAAGATCGCGGCATAGACGAAATCTACATCGACCTGAGCGCGCATCCCGACGATACGCTGGCGTTGGCGCAGCGCATCAAGCAGGCCGTCAGGGATGCCACGGGACTGTCCTGCTCCATCGGCATTTCGCCCAACAAGCTTCTGTCCAAGATCGCATCGGAGCTCGACAAGCCGGATGGCATCACCATCATCGGCCCGGGCGACCTGCAGCGCCGGATCTGGCCCTTGCCGGTGGGCAAGGTGAATGGCATCGGTCCGAAGGCGAACGACAGGCTGGCCGCCATCGGCATAAGCACGATTGCACAGCTCGCCGCAGCGGCGCCCGACATCCTGCAAAGCCATTTCGGCCTGAGCTATGCGCGCTGGCTGACCGAGGTGGCGCATGGCGTGGACGAGCGGCCGGTGGTCACGCATTCGGAGCCCAAGTCGATAAGCCGTGAAACCACCTTCGAGCGCGACCTTCACGTGCGGCGCGACCGCGCGGCCCTATCCGCCATCTTCGTGAAATTATGCGAGCAGCTGGAGGGCGATCTGCTGCGCAAGGGCTATGTTGGGCGTACCATAGGCATCAAGCTGCGCTTCGACAATTTCCGCACGGTCACGCGCGACCTGACCCTGCCCCGCCCCACCGCCGAGGCGGCAGCCATACATCGCGCCGCCGGCCTGTGCTTGAAGCGCATATCCCTGGAGCACCGGATACGCCTGCTGGGTGTACGCATCAGCGGCCTGCAACCCCGATCCCAGGAACCGGCCCCGACGCATGAAGAGCCCGTGCAGCTCAGTCTTTATTGATACGCGGACCTCGGTTTTATAATAAAATTTCCTTTTACAGTCGTTCTATATTTCTTCGGGAAATATATAAGTAATCATCCTGTAGTTATAAAACGGCGGGAAGCTTGTTAGCATCCCAGTCTCAGGCGGACAAGGCCCTCGGTCGTGCGGCGTTCAGTATTTGCCCGCCTTCACTGAATCAAGGCAGGATAGACATGAAGTTTTCTCGTTTTATGCGCGGCATGCTTGCCGCAGGCGTGACGGCCGTCTCGGCTCTGGCCGCCAGCGGCGCCCAGGCCGCCGATTTGCTCGATACCGTAAAAGAGCGGGGCGCCCTGATCGTTGGCGTGGAAGGCACCTACCCCCCGTTCAACTATGTGGATACCAAGACGGGGCAGCTGGAAGGTTTCGATATCGACGTGTCCCGACTGATTGCCGACAAGCTCGGCGTGAAGGCGCGATTCGTCAAGACGGAATGGAGCGCCATACTGGCCGGCCTCAGTTCGGGCAAGTTCGACGTGATTGTGAACCAGGTGGGCATCACGCCGGAACGCCAGAAGACCTTCGACTTTTCGGTGCCCTATGTGGCATCCAGCCCCCAACTCATTCTGCGCAAGAACGACGATAGCGGCTACAAGAGCTTTGCCGACCTGAAGGGCAAGAAGCTGGGCGTGTCGCAAGGCAGCAACTACGAGGCCTTGGCCAAGTCGCAGGAAGGCGTGGACGTCAAAAGCTATCCGGGCGCGCCGGAGTATCTGTCGGACCTGGTCAGCCGGCGTGTCGATGCCGCGCTCAACGATCAGCTGATGACGGCATACCTGGTCAAGACGTCCAATATTCCCATCAAGGGCGGCGCCATCGTGGGCGAGCCCAAGTTCAATGGCATCCCGTTCAAGAAGGGCAACCCGAAGTTCGAAGCGGCCGTGAACAAGGCGCTGGAAGACGCTTTCGCCAGCGGCGAGTTCGCCAAGATTTCCACGAAGTGGTTCGGCATCGACGTCAGCAAGGTCAGAAAACCCGAATAGGCCATCATGGACTTCATCGAATTGATGGCTTTGGCCGGCCCCATACTGTTGAAGGGGACCGGCTACACATTGATCTTTGCTTTTTCCGCCATGTTCGGCGGGCTGGTGGTGGGCTTCATGCTGGCCGTGGCGCGCATCGTGCCCAGCCGCTGGAGCCAGGTGCCGGCCACCGTCTATGTCAGCATGATGCGCGGCACGCCGCTGCTGGTGCAGGTCTTCATCATCTACTATGGCCTGCCCAGCATCGGCATTTCATTCGAGCCCCTGACGGCCGGCGTGCTGGCGCTCAGCCTGAATGCCGGCGCGTATATTTCCGAAAGCCTGCGCGGCGCCATCATAGGCATTACACGCGGCCAATGGTCGGCCGGATACAGCCTGGGCCTGACCTACTCGCAGAACCTGTACTACGTCGTTTTGCCGCAAGCATTGCGCCTGGCGGTGCCGTCCATGAGCAATACGCTGATCAGCCTGATCAAGGACACCTCGCTGGTCTCCGTGATCACGGTCACCGAATTGCTGCTGGCCACGAAAGACGTCATCGCCACGACCTTCCAGCCCTTGCCCCTGTATCTGGCGGCCGCCGGCATCTACTGGGTTCTGAGCATCTGTCTCGAGCATCTCCAGGCACGCCTGGAAAAATACTTCGGACGCAGTACCCGCAACGCCTGATGCCGCGCTGAATGCCTCATCGCGCCGCGTCGGCGTGCTCGCCGTCCGGCGTATCCGCAGTTCCCTCAAATATCGAACTCGGGTTCGGCCTCTTCGCCGGCCCGCAGGGTAGCGCCCGCGCCCGCGCCCGCGCCGGCGACCACGGCATTGACGCCGAACAGCACGCCCTCGGGAAACAGGCGGTGCTGCGCCAAGGTGATGCCGGGCTCGTCGGCCGACAGGCCGGTGGACTGGTCGATGTTGGGTATGGGGCAGCGCGCGCAGCGCTTCACGAAGGCGAATTCCATGTTGCCGACGCGCATGCCCGACAGATAGTCCTCTTCGTAGGCCTCCAGGCCCTGCAGCACGATGTTCGGACGGAAGCGGTTCATGGGCACCGGCGCTTGCCCTTTTGCGCCCAGGCGCCGGTTCAACTCGTCCAGCGAACCCTGGTTGGCGACCAGGAAGGGAAAGCCGTCGGCGAAACCGAATCGATGCCTCAATGGAAAGCCAGCCGCCGCATCGCCATGCTTCTGGCGCCAGCCCTCCACGTGCTGCAAGCTGGCGACCCGCTCGGCTTCCGGATGCACCCGCAACAGGCGGCAGGGCAGGCCCAGGAATCCGGAAAGCCAGTTCGCAACCTCGTCGCCCTCGTCGAAGCCCAGGGTGTCCGATTGCCAGATGCGGACCGGCACTTGCGCCGGCTCGGATGTATGGGTCAGCCACGGCACGATGATGGCGGGCAGGCCGGGGGCGCGCAGGACCAGGTCGTCGGCCTGGAAGCCGGGCTGTATCAGGGTCATACGGGCATGCCCGCGCTGCGTCATGAACAGGCCTTTGCCGTCGACAATGACCCATTGCCGGTCCAGCCGGAGCCCGCTTTGGCTGATGCCTGCCTGGTCATGGTCGATGCCGGCGCAGGATTTGACCGGATAGCTGTGCAGGCTGAGTATGGATACTGTCATGGCAGGGTCGGAATGCGGAGTTTCTGTCGGTAGGGCGGCTTGCCCTGGAGCATAATACCGCTTTCGTCAAAGCATCCGCGAAGGATTTGCATGCCTCTGAAAGACTGGCTGGCGGCATTGGTGGTGGTAACGGCCTGGGGGCTGAACTTCGTCGTCATAAAAATCGGCCTGGGCGAGGTGCCGCCGCTGTTGCTGGGGGCCTTGCGCTTCATTTGCGTGGCCTTTCCCGCCATTTTTTTCATCAGGCGCCCGCCGCTGCCCTGGCGCACCATCGTGCTCTATGGCCTGACCATCAGCCTGGGCCAGTTCGTCTTTCTGTTCACTGCCATGTATGTGGGCATGCCGGCGGGGCTTGCGTCGCTGGTCCTGCAATCCCAGGCCTTCTTTACCGTGCTGATCGCCGCGCTGCTGCTGGGCGAGGCCGTGCGCTGGCCCAATGTACTCGGGATGGCCGTGGCGGTCGCCGGCCTGGTCCTGATCGAGCGGGGCGCCGCGCCCGGCTCGATGCCGGTCCTGGGCTTTCTGCTGACCCTGGCGGCGGCATTGAGCTGGGCCGCCGGCAACATCGTGGCCAAGAGCGCCGGCAAGGTCGATATGCTGGGCCTGGTGGTATGGGGCGCCTTGATCCCGCCCTTGCCTTTCCTTGCCCTGTCCTGGCTGGTGGAAGGCCCGGAGGGCATCCGGGCCAGCCTGGCCGGCATCAGCCACGTGGGAATACTGTCGGTCGCCTATCTGGCGCTGGTGGCGACGATAGTGGGCTATGTGCTTTGGGGGCGGCTGCTGGTCCGGCATCCGGCCAGCAAAGTGGCTCCATTGAGCCTGCTGGTGCCGGTGGTGGGCCTGCTGTCCTCCGCCTGGTTCCTGGACGAGCGCCTGGCGCCGGTGCAATGGCTGGGCGGCCTGGTCGTCATGCTGGGCCTGGCCGTCAACGTGTTTGGCCAGCGCCTTGCCCTGGCACTGAAGGGACGCGCCAGGGGACTGCGTTAAAATTCGCCATGGCAGGGCTTGCTGTCATTATTTCCTTTTCTTGATTACAGGATGGCAAAATGAAATTTGATCGGTCGGGCGTGGATGCGCTGATGGAAATAACCAAGCGTCCCGAGCTGGTTTTCGTGCGCGGGCAGGGCTCCTGGCTGGAAGACCACAACGGCAAGCGATACCTGGATTTCGTGCAGGGCTGGGCGGTGAACTGCCTGGGCCATTGCCCCCCCGCCGTGGTCAAGGCCATCAACGAACAATCGGCGCTGCTGATCAACCCCTCGCCGGCCTTCTATAACCAGCCGTCGATGGAGCTGGCCAAACGCTTGACCGGCGCCTCCTGCTTCGACCGGATCTTCTTTGCCAACAGCGGCGCCGAGGCCAACGAAGGCGCCATCAAGCTGGCCCGCAAGTGGGGGCAGCTGCGCCGCAACGGTGCCTACAAGATCATCACCTTCGACCATAGCTTCCATGGCCGCACGCTGGCGACCATGTCGGCATCGGGCAAGCCGGGCTGGGACACCATCTTCGCGCCCCAGGTCGACGGCTTTCCCAAGGCCAGGCTGAACGACATCGATTCGGTGCGCGCATTGGTCGACGACAAGACGGTCGCCATCATGCTGGAACCGGTGCAGGGCGAAGCGGGCGTCATCCCGGCCAGCGTCGAATTCATGCGGGCCTTGCGCAAGCTGGCCGATGACGAAGGCCTTCTGCTGATCGTGGACGAAGTCCAGACGGGCCTGGGCCGTACCGGCAAGCTGTTCGGCTACGAGCTGTCGGGCGTGACGCCCGACATCATGACCTTAGGCAAGGGCATAGGCGCGGGCGTGCCCCTGGCGGCCTTGTGCGCACGCGAGGAAGTCTCGGTTTTTGCGCATGGCGACCAGGGCGGCACCTACAACGGCAACCCCTTGATGACGGCGGCCGGCGTGGCCGTGTTCGATGCATTGACGGCGCCGGGCTTCATGGAGTCGGTCAACGAGCGCGCTGCGCAATTGTCCAAAGGCCTGCTGGCCTTGTCCGCGAAGTGGGGCATGAAGGGCGAGCGTGGCGAAGGCTTGCTGCGTGCCCTGATGCTGGATCGCGACGACGGCGCCGCCATCGTGGATACGGCGCGGGACTGGGCGCCCGAAGGCTTGCTGCTGAATGCGCCGCGTCCCAACCTGCTGCGTTTCATGCCGGCCTTGAACGTCACCGCCGACGAGGTCGAGCTGATGCTGGCTCGCCTGGACGAGGTGGTGGCCAAGGTGCGCGCCTAGCCGCCGAGGAATTTCCGCCAGCAAAAAAAGCAGCCCAGGCTGCTTTTTTTGCGTCGGCATCAAGACGCCGCGGCGGCGGCCACGCCAACGGCGCAGCCGCATGACGCGGCCTATTGCGCCTTCACCACCTGCCGCCACTGATGCAGCAAGGGTTCGGTGTAGCCATTGGGCTGCTCCAGCCCCTTGAACACCAGATCGCAGGCCGCCTTGTAAGCCGCCGACGTATCGAAGTGGCCGGCCATGGGGCGGTACAGGGGGTCGCCGGCGTTCTGCCCATCGACCACGGCCGCCATGCGCTGCATGGTTTCAGTGATCTGTTCCTTGCTGACGACGCCATGGCGCAGCCAGTTGGCCATATGCTGGCTGGAGATGCGCAAGGTTGCGCGGTCTTCCATCAGGCCCACGTCATGGATGTCGGGGACTTTGGAGCAGCCTATGCCCTGGTCGATCCAGCGCACGACATAGCCCAGGATGCCCTGCGCATTGTTGTCCAGTTCTTCCTGGATTTCCTGGGCCGACCAGTTTGTGTCCGTTGCCACGGGAATGGTCAGGATCTTGTCGAGCAGCGGTTCGGACTTGCCTTCCATGCCGCGCTGTATTTCCTGAACATCGACCTGGTGGTAGTGGAGGGCGTGCAGCGTGGCCGCCGTGGGAGAGGGAACCCAGGCCGTGTTGCCGCCCGCCTTCAGGTGGCCGATTTTCTGCACCAGCATGTCGGCCATCAGGTCGGGCATGGCCCACATTCCCTTGCCGATCTGAGCCTGCCCGCGCAGGCCGCATTCCAGGCCGGTCTGCACGTTGTTGCGCTCGTAGGCGTCGATCCAGACGCTGCGCTTCATGTCGCCCTTGCGCACCATGGGGCCGGCCTCCATGGACGTATGCATCTCGTCGCCGGTGCGATCCAGGAAGCCGGTGTTGATGAAAGCGACGCGCTCGCGGGCCTGCGCGATGCATGCCTTCAGATTGGCGCTGGTGCGGCGCTCTTCGTCCATGATGCCCATCTTGATGGTGTTGGGCGCCAGGCCCAGCAAGGCTTCGGTACGGGAGAAAAGCTCGCTGGCGAAAGCGACCTCGTCGGGCCCGTGCATCTTGGGCTTGACGATGTAAACGGAACCTTCGCGCGAGTTGCCGCCCCGCTTCAGGTCGTGCATGGCGATCAGGGTCGTGAACACCGCGTCCAGTATGCCTTCGGGAACTTCCTTGCCTTGCTCGTCGAGCACGGCGGGGTTGGTCATGAGGTGGCCCACATTGCGGATGAACATCAGCGACCGGCCATGCAGTGATTGGGTATTGCCGTTCAGGTCGGTGTACTGCCGATCGGGGTTCAGGGCGCGGGTGAAGGTCTTGCCGCCCTTGCTGACTTGTTCGGTCAGGGTGCCGGTCATCAGGCCCAGCCAGTTGCGATAGGCGCAGACTTTGTCTTCGGCATCGACGGCGGCGATGGAGTCCTCGCAATCCATGATGGTGGTGATGGCCGATTCCAGCAGGACATCCTTGACGCCGGCCTGGTCCTGCTGGCCGATGGGGTGGTTCTTGTCGATCTGGATTTCGAAATGCAGGCCGTTGTGCTTGAATACCAGCGCTTCGGGCGCGGCGGCCTCGCCGCGATAGCCCAGGAACAGGGCGGGCTGGGCCAGGCCGGTTTGCTGGCCGGATTTCAGCGAGACCTGCAACTGGCCGTTGACCACGGCATAGGCCCCGGCGTCGCGGTGCGAGCCTTGGGCAAGCGGGATGCTGTCGTCCAGGAACTGGCGGGCAAAGGCGATGACCTTGGCGCCGCGCACCGGGTTGTAGCCGCCCGCGCGCTCGGCGCCGTCGGTTTCGGGGATGGCGTCGGTGCCGTAGAGGGCATCGTACAGGCTGCCCCAGCGCGCATTGGCGGCGTTCAGCGCATAGCGGGCGTTGGTGATGGGCACCACCAGCTGCGGCCCCGCCTGCTGGGTCACTTCGCTGTCCACCTTGGTGGTTTTGACGGCCACCGAGGCGGGAACGTCTTGCAGATAGCCGATCTTGCGCAGGAAAGCCTGATAGGCGTCGGCATCCTTGATGGGTCCGGGGTTTTGGCGATACCAGTTGTCCAGTTCGGCCTGGAGACGGTCGCGCTCGGCGAGCAGCGCGCGGTTCCGGGGGGCCAGGTCGTGAACCAGCTTGTCGAAACCGGACCAGAACGCATCGGCGGCGACACCCGTGCCGGGCAGGGCCTCGCGCTCGACAAATTGATAAAGCCCGGTGGCAACCTGAAGCCGCTTGCAGGATGTTCGTTCGGTCATCGCAGTTCCTTTGAAGAAGGTTGATAAAGAATTCGAGCGCGCAAGGCACCGCCGGGGCAAGGCCTGTATAGGCGTTGTAACCTGGAGCGAGTAGACTGTTGTCAGGCCGCGTTATTTCGTTCTTTGGCCGCCAAAGGGCGGCTGCGGCCGGATGCGAGTGGCGCGGTCCTATTATGGACTGGACCGTAAAAGTACTCAACATCATCCAAAGTCAAAGGACTTGCTACTAAAAGTTCCTTATCTGGCATCGGTGCACAGCATCGCGGTGCGGCCGCGCATTTCTTTCTGACTACCCCGGGCACAGGAGAACATCATGAAGAATCAATTGAAACTGATCGGCGCGCCATCGGCTTTGCTGCTGCTGGAGGGCTGGTCGGCGATGGAAGGGCGTGACGCCATACACAAGACCTTCATCTTCAAGAATTTCAATGAGGCGTTCGGGTTCATGACCCAGGCGGCCATGCAGGCCGAGAAGCTGGATCACCACCCCGAATGGACGAACGTCTACAACCGCGTCAGCGTGACCCTGACCACGCACGACGCCAAGGGCGTGACCGAACGCGATGTCGCCCTGGCCGCATTCATGGATCAGCTTGCCTGACCACCCGCCGGGTGGCTTGCGGCGCGCGCCGCTAGCCGGGCAGCCAGGCCACCAGCACCGACACCGTTGCCAGCGAAAGGACCGTCGACAGCAGGATGGCCCGCGAGGTGACCGCGGGTTCGCGTTCGTACAGCTTGGCCAGCATGAAGGGGCCGGTACCCACCGGCAGGGCGGCCAGCAATACCGCCGTGGTCGCCCACAGGGGCGGCATATCGAACACCCAGTACACCAGCGCGAAGGCGATGGCGGGATGCAGGAGCAGCTTCAGGGCCACGATGCGCCATACGGCGCCATGGTGTTCGGTGGGCTGGCCCTGGGCCAGGAAAAGCCCTATGGTGATCAATGCGCAGGGGCTGGCGGCGGCGCCCAGCAAGGTCGTGAACTGCTCCACGGCATAGGGCAGGGGCCAGCCAAGGATGGCGACCAGGGTACCCAGGAGCGGCGCGGCGACCAGAGGGTTGCGCAGCAGGGAAGCGGCCACTTTGCGCACGGTGCGCCAGACATTGGGCGAGCCGAGCAGGTCGATCTCGATCAGGACGATGGAGAAGGCGAACAGCACGCAGGCGGTCAGCAAGGTGGTGATGATGACCGGTGGAAGGCTGGCTTCGCCAAAGAGCATCAGGCATAGCGGGATGCCCATGAAGCCGGCGTTCGAATACGAGGCGGCCAGGCCTTCGATGCTGGCGTCCGCCAGCCTTCCGCGGCGCTGCCGGTCCATGGCGTACGACACCAGGAATACCGCCGCGATGGCCAGGCTGGACGCGGCGACGAAGCCGGGCTGGTTGACCTGTTCCCAGGTGATCTTCGCCATGGACTGGAAAAGCAGCGCGGGCAGGGCCAGCCACACCACGAATTTGTTCAGGCTGTCGACGGCGCCCGGCCCCAGCAGCCGCTTCCGGGCGCTGACATACCCGAGCAGTATGAGCGCGAACAGGGGAAAGACGGCATTGACGATGACGCTCAAGTTGGATTCCGGCCGGTGAGTTCAGTTCGGGCGTATTAAAGCAAATATTTCCCGGCTGCGGTGGCATTGCCGGGTCCGGCATATAGTGTCATAGTGGGTTTATATACTGTCATTTTTGCATCAGGTAGCGCGCCATGTTCGATTCTTCGGATTCCCTCGATTCCGCAGTCCTGCCCCCCGCCGTCCATTTCAAGAGCTTCACCGACGCCAGGGCCGCTGTGGAGCGGCTGGTGGAAATCTACGCGCGCAACACGGCCTTCATCCGCGATCAGTTCGCCAGCTACGCCAAGGGCGGCTGGACCGGCAAGCAACGTGTGCGGGCCTATTACCCCGCCATACGCATCAAGGTGGACACCTACCAGGAGGTCGACAGCCGCCTGTCCTACGGCCACGTGGTGGAGCCGGGCGGCTACATGACGACGGTGACCCAGCCCGCCCTGTATTTCGATTACCTGCTGGAGCAGATCGGCCTGCTGATCAAGAATCATGGCGTGCCGGTGGAGATCGGGGAGTCCGATTTGCCCATCCCCCTGCATTTTTCCTTCGGCGACGGCCAGTATGTCGAGGGCGTGTATTCCGACAGTCTGCTGGGCGATGCATTGCGCGACCATTTCGACGTGCCCGAGCTGGCCGTGACGGACGACGCCATCGTGAATGGCACCTGGCGCGGCAAGCCGGGCGAGCTGATGCCGCTGGCACCCTTTACCGCGCCCCGGGTGGATTACTCCCTGCATCGTCTGCAGCATTACACGGCAACCGCCCCCCAGCACTTCCAGAACTTCGTGCTGTTCACCAACTACCAGTTCTATGTCGATGAGTTCTGCCAGTGGGCCAAGGAAACATTGGCGCAGGGCGAGGGTGGCTATACGGCGCTGGTCGAGCCGGGCAACATCGTCACCCGCGCGGGGGCGGAGATGGAGCGCATCGGCTCGCCGCTTACGCGCATGCCCCAGATGCCGTCCTACCATCTGGTGCGCGACAGGCACATGGGCATCACGCTGATCAATATCGGCGTCGGCCCGTCCAACGCCAAGACCATTACCGACCACGTCGCGGTGCTGCGTCCCTCGGCGTGGCTGATGCTGGGGCACTGCGCCGGGCTGCGAACCACGCAGCGACTGGGCGACTACGTCCTGGCCCACGGTTATGTGCGCCAGGACCACGTGCTGGACGACGACCTGCCCATCTGGGTGCCGGTGCCGCCGCTGGCCGAGATACAGGTTGCGCTGGAACAGGCGGTGGCCGACGTCTCGGGCCTGTCGGGCTGGGAACTGAAGAAGATCATGCGCACCGGCACGGTGGCGTCCATCGACAACCGAAATTGGGAACTGCGCGATCATCACGAGCCCGTGCAGCGCCTGTCGCAGTCGCGCGCGATCGCGCTGGACATGGAGTCCGCGACCATCGCCGCCAACGGCTTCCGCTTCCGCGTGCCCTACGGCACCCTGCTGTGCGTGTCCGACAAGCCTCTGCACGGCGAACTGAAACTGCCGGGCATGGCCAGCGATTTCTACCGCACCCAGGTGGGCCAGCACTTGCACATAGGCATACGGGCTCTGGAGCTTTTGCGCGACATGCCGCGCGAGCGCCTGCACTCGCGCAAGCTGCGCAGCTTCATAGAAACGGCATTCAAGTAAGTTGCGGCGGCCCGCTTCCGCCTTGGCGGCTACGCCCCGCATGGGAGAAAAGATGAAATCGGTTTATCTGGCGGGCTTCGATGTGTTTCGCCCGGACGCCCGCGAATGGGGCGCGACCATGAAGGACTTGTGCAGCAAGTATGGGTTCATTGGCCTGTACCCCCTGGACAACGAGGCGCCTCGCAGCCTGTCGGGGTCCGAACTGGCCTTATGGATATACCGCGCCAACATTGCCCTGATCCATGAAGCCGACATGGTCGCCGCCAACATGAATGCCTTCCGCGGCGCCGAGCCGGATTCCGGAACCGCCTTCGAGGTCGGCTACGCCGTGGCGCTGGGCAAGCCGGTGTGGACGTATACCGACGACCCGCGGCCGCTGGTGCAGCAGATTCCCGGCATCCGGCAGCCCGTTGGCCCGGTGCATACCGACACCCAGGGCTATACCATAGAAGACTTCGGCCTCAACCTGAATCTGATGATCGCATGCAGCACCCAGGTGGTCATCGGCACGGTGGAAGACTGCCTGAGCGAGATGGCCGCGCACGCCTGACGCCATTTCCAGTTCATGCGTGTGGCCATGGTTTGTAAGCGCGTGGCTTTAGCTCATGAAACCGGCTGCGCCTTGGCAGCAGAGTTGGCGATGGACATGATGGGGGTAATGGACGATGTGTATCGTTGTGACGATGGGTACTGTTTGCGATGAATCATCCGCCCAGCCCGAATGATCCCGGTCCGCGCGGCAGGCGCGCGAGGCCGGGAACGGCGCAAGACCTATTCCAGCAGCACAAAGCGCCACACAAAAGGGCCAAGCACCCAAACTGCTCCAGAGGCGCCTCAAACGTAAATCATCGCAGCGGGTCGGGTGGCGGGGGTCGGACGCGGCGACTTTCGGGGCCGAGCAAGCCGTCGGCGAACGTAGCCCGAAGGGGCGAAGGAGCCCGGCGTTGCGATGTTCGGCGCGCAGGGCGCCGAACCGGTCACGAGGAGCAAGGCCGGCCCCCGCCACCCGGCACGCGTCAGAAAATACCCTACACGCCCCGCCACCCGCAACGGCACCGGGCTGTGCGGGCGCGCGGCGGAAAGAATGCATCGCCTCCGTCGATTGCGGGGGGCAATGCGATGGCGACGCTTACTTCTTCCGGGCGGCAATATCCTTTTGTGCCTGGTTGACCAAGTCTTCGCCTATGGTCTTCTTCCATTTGTCGAACACGGGCTTGGTGGCTTTCACGAAGGCGTCGTGCTGTTCGGGGGTCAGGCTGGTGACGGTGACGCCGTGGCTCTCGATGTCTTTCAGCATCGACGGGTCTTCAGGCGTCACGCCTTTGCGGGCAATGACGATTTCCTGCTTGCCGGCCTCGATGGCCGCTTCGCGCACGATCTTGCGGTCGGCTTCGGTCCAGGATTCCCACACTTGCTTGTTCACCACGAACACCAGCGGATCGGCCACGTAGTTCCACAAGGTCAGGTGCTTTTGCGCGACATCGTACAGCTTGGCGCCGGCATAGATGGACAGGGGATTTTCCTGCCCGTCGACCGCGCCGGTGGCCAGCGCCGGCTGCGCGTCGGCCCAGCTCATTTGCGTGGGATTGGCGCCCAGGGCGGTGAAGGTGTCGATGTACAGCGGCGAACCGACCACGCGCAGCTTCATGCCCTTCAGGTCTTCGGGCGCTTTCACATCGCGCTTGGAATTGCTGAGCTGGCGATAGCCGTTTTCGCCCCAGGCCAGCGGCACGACGCCGGCTTTCTCGATGTCCTTGAACAGGGCCTTGCCCACTTCGCCGTGGATGAGCGCGTCGATGGCGGCGTAGTCGGGCATCAGGAAGGGCAGCGAGAACAGATTCAGCTGCTTGACCTGTGGCGACCAGTTGATGGTCGAGCCGATGGCCATGTCGATGATGCCCTGGCGGATGGCGGTGAATTCGCGCGTCTGGTCGCCCTGTACCAGCGAGGTGCCGGGATAGATCTTGATGTTGATGCGCCCGTCGGTGCGCTCCTTGACCAGCTTGGACCAGATTTCGGCGCCCTGGCCCCACGGGAAGGTGGTGCCCACGACGATGGATAGCTTGTATTCGGATTTATAGTCGGCCGCATGGGCGGCGGACGTTGCGGCCAGCGCCGCCACCGCGCACGTGATGGCGCCAAGCAATGAACGGATTTTCATGAAGTCTCCTCTCGGGTGTGTCGATGCACGGAAAAGCCGGCGGCGCCATGCCGCCGGCGGATTAAGATGGGGCTTGCTAGAAGCCAAGGTAGCGGGGCAGCCACAGGGCCAGCTCCGGAAACACGATGACCAGTATCAGTACGGCAAGCATCGATGCCAGCAGCCATCCCACCCAGCGCACGGTGCTTTCCATGGGGACTTTGGCGATGCGGCACGACACCATCAGGTTGACCGCCAGCGGGGGCGTGAACTGCCCCACGGCCACCATCAGCGTCAGGATCACGCCGAACCATACCGCGTCCCAGTGATAGGTGTTGGCGATGGGCATGAGCAGCGGCACGAAGATCAGGAAGATGGATATGCCGTCCAGGAACATGCCCAGGATGATGAGCAACACGATCAGCAGCGTCAGCACGCCGTATTCGCCCAAGCCTGAATTGACGATGGCCTGGGTGATGGGATCGATCACGCTAAGGGTGGACAGGGCCCAGGCGAAGATGCCGGCCAGCGTCACCACCAGCATGATGACGGCCGAAAGCTCGGCGGCCTCGCGCAGTATGGTGAACAGATCGCGAATTTTGATGGTGCGATGAATGCACATGCCCACGAAAAGGCCGTAGAAGACCGCCACGACGGCCGCTTCGGTGGGCGTGAAATAGCCCATGCGCATCCCGCCCAGGATGATGACCGGCGCAATCAGCCCCCAGGCCGCTTCGCACAGGCTGGGCCAGAATGGCGGACGGGGCAGGCTGCTTTCCAGGCCGCCCATGTTGTGGCGCCTGGCCAGCCAGACGGCCGGCACGATCAGCGCGATGCCGGCCAGGATGCCCGGAGCCATGCCGGCCGCGAACAGGGCGGGCACCGACGCCTGCGGCACCAGTATGGAATAGACGATGAAGGCGATGGAGGGCGGGATAAGGATGTCGGTCGAGGCGCCGGCCGCCACGATGCTGGCGGAGAAGGGCTTGGGGTAGCCAGCCCGGGTCATCGCCCCTATCATGACGGCGCCGACCGCCGCGGCGCAAGCCGGCCCGGAGCCCGAGATGCCGCCCAGGAACATGGCCACGGAAATCGCCACCAGAGGCAGCATGCCGGGCCCGCGGCCGACGATGGCAATGGCGAAATTGACCAGCCGGCTGGCCACGCCCGATCGGTCGAAGATGGACCCGACCAGCACGAACATGGGAATGGCCAGCAGCGGATACTTGGCCAGCCCCGCGTAGAAGCTTTGCGGGATCGCCAGCAGGCCGAACCAGTGCGTATCCAGGTTGGACATCACGATGGCCAGGGCGCCCGCGATGCCCAGCGCCACGCCGACCGGCATGCCGATGACCATCAGCACGATGAAGACGATGAACAGCGTGGTGACGATCATGGCGCATCCCGCAGCAGACGGCGCAGCATGCCGGCGATGCGCAGCGCAATGGCGAAGGACAGCACCGGCATCCACATCGAATACCACCAGGTGGGCACGCCGATGGCCGGCGAGGTGTCGCCCCAGTTGTATTCGTCCAGCGCCATGCGTGCGGACAGAATGGTGAGCAGCACGAAAAAGGCCAGGACCAGGGAATGGCTGACGAGCGCCAGCCGGCGCCGCCTTGCAGGCCTGCCGCCATCGGCGAAGAGCTCGATGCGTATGTGCTGGTTGCGCACGAAGGCCGTTGCGCCGGCCGTCATGGTGAGCACGATGAGCAGGAATACCGAGATTTCCTCGGTCCAGGCAAAGGAGCTGTCCGTCAGGTAGCGGATGAGCACATTGGCAAAGGTGATGAGCGCCAGGGCGGCCATGATCAGCACCGAGATCCAGTCTTCGATTCCAAGCGGTACCTTGACGGGGGGATCCGCCGTTTCGGGCAGGATGGGTTCGATGGGCTCGTGGTCGGCGTCGTTCGGGGAAGGCATGCAGTGATGTACGGCTGTTTTTATAAGGTAGCCGACATGCTAACGCGCCGCGCCGTTTTTGATAGTCCGGGGTTTCCCGCGTTCAGGGGCAAGGATGGCGGGCGGGAGCCACGCCCGTCGGCGCCGTGAAAGCGCGGCGCGGGGCCGGGGGCCTTGCCAGGGCGCTGGCGGCGCCCTAGCCTTTCTTTGCCGATTTCTTCTTGTCCTTTGGCTTTTTTTCCTTCCCCGCTTGCTTCTTGGGCAGGGCCAGCATGGTGCCCCGGCAGTCGGAGGTGCCGCACAGGCATAGATAGTCCCGGCGCAGCGCCTTGGTGATGCGCCCCTCCATGATCAGGCCGTAATCGTAGAAAAGCTCCTCGCCCGCGGCGATGTCCCGCAGGGCGACGATATGTACCTTCTTGCCGCTGGCGTTCTCCTGCGCTTCGCAATTGGGGCCGCAGGAATGGTTGATCCAGCGCGCATCGTTGCCCTTGTCGCCGCCGTCGATGATCTTGCCGCTGCTGAGCGAGAAGAAGAAGGTATGGAAAGGATCGTCGGGATTGACCGGATGCATGGCATCGGCCTGTTCGGGGGTGATGCGCCTGCCTTTGTACTCGATGATCTGCGTGCCGGCGGGAATGTCGCGGGCGGCGAATACGCCTGTGCCGTGCAAGGTGGACTGCTTGACCAGGTGCCAGGGTTCTGCTGCTTGACTCATAGGAGGGTGTCTGAAGCCGTAGGGAAAAGAGAATAAACTTCTGCAATACCGATATCTTATGCAATAAAGCGCCTTACCGTGAATACTTCTACAGAAACCAGCAGCCGAAACGGCGCGCAAGCGCTGCTTGACACCCTGATCGCCCATGGCGTGGACACCATTTTCGGCTATCCGGGCGGTGCGGTATTGCCTTTGTATGACGCCTTGTATTCGGAGCCGCGCATACGGCACGTGCTGGTCAGGCATGAGCAGGGCGCCATGCATGCCGCCGAAGGCTATGCCCGGTCCACCGGCAAGCCGGGCGTGGTCGTGGTGACGTCGGGGCCGGGCATGGCCAACACCGCGTCGGGCCTGCTCGACGCCATGTGCGACTCGATACCGGTGCTTTGCATCAGCGGCCAGGTGGCCACCAGCGCGATAGGCACCGACGCCTTCCAGGAATGCGATGCCATCGGCATTTCGCGCCCCGTGACCAAATGGAATGCGCAGATCCGCCGTACCGAGGACGTTGCCGGCATGGTGGGCAAGGCGTACCGCCTGACCACATCGGGGCGCCCGGGGCCGGTGCTTCTGGATTTTCCCAAGGACATGCAGATAGGGCTGGTGCCCGAGGCGTCCGCCGGCGAGCCGGCCGAGGCCGAGCCGGGCATTGAAACGGCCAGCCCCGCCACCGAGGCGGCCATCAAGCGCGCCGCCGCGCTGATCGCCAATGCCAAGCGCCCGGTTTTTTACGGCGGCGGCGGCTTGATCAATTCCGGCCTGGATGCCTGCCATGCGTTTACCGCCCTGGTTCAGGACATGGGCGCGCCATGCACCCTGACCCTGATGGGCCTGGGCGCATTTCCCGCCGACGACCCCCTGTTCCTGGGCATGCTGGGCATGCACGGAACGCTGGAGGCCAACCTGGCCATGCACCACGCCGACCTGATCATCTGCGTGGGCGCGCGCTTCGATGATCGCATCACCGGACGGCTTTCGGATTTTTGCCCGCATGCCAGCAAGATCCACCTGGACATCGACCCGGCGTCCATCAACAAGGTGGTCCGCGCCGACGTGGCCCTGGTGGGCGACTGCTACCCCATGCTGCGCGCTTTGCGCAAAGAGATTGGCCAGCTTGCGCCGGACGCCGGCCGGCTGGATGCATGGTGGCAGCGCATCGCGGTGTGGCGCGCCAGGGAATGCCTGAAGGTCGAGCCGTCGCGGGAGCACATCCTGCCTCAGCACCTGATGCAGAGCCTGGACCGGGTGCTGACCGGCACCGACGCCATCATCTCCACCGATGTGGGCCAGCATCAGATGTGGGCGGCGCAATACATCAAGTTCAACCGTCCCAATCGCTGGCTGACCTCCGGCGGCGCGGGAACCATGGGCTATGGCCTGCCGGCCGCCATCGGCGCGCAGATCGGGCATCCCGACAAGACCGTCGTGTGCGTCAGCGGCGACGCGTCGGTGCTGATGAACATCCAGGAACTGGCCACCGCAACCCAGCACCAGACGCCGGTCAAGCTGGTGCTGTGCAACAACGGCCATATGGGCATGGTGCGCCAGTGGCAGGAACTGATACACGACGGGCGCTACAGCCACAGCTACAACGCCTCGCTGCCGGATTTCGTGGCGCTGGCCAAGGCCTTCGGCTGGGGCGCCGCGCGTGTCGAGGACCCGGCCGGGCTGGATGCCGCTTTGGCCGAATGCATGGCTTACCAGGGCCCTTATTTCCTGGATGTGGTGGTGCTGTCCCAGGAAAACTGTTTCCCCATGATGCCGGCCGGCTACGGACACCAGCAGGTCATGCTGTCCGAGGACAACTGGTACGTGGAAGACTAGGGCTCGCCGGCATGCCAGGAAAGGCCTTGCGCGCCGCGGCCATGGAAGCGATATCTAGAAAACCCCAATATTCCCGGGCCTGCGATTCGGGTACAACACTGGGCTTGGCATCACTTTTACTTGTTGGGGACAAAATGCGTAGAACCGGGTTTTTCAAATGCTTGCTTGCCGCAACCGTGGCGGGCGTTTTCGCCGCCGCGCCGGCCATGGCCGAAACGACGTTGAAAATGGCCTATGCCCTGTCGACGAATTCGCATTATGGTGCTGGCGCCGACGCCTTCGCCAAGGCGATCGAAGGCGGCAGCAAAGGGCAGCTCAAGATCCAGCAGTTCCCCAACAGCGCCCTGGGCGGCGAGCGCGAAGTCATCGAAGGCCTGCAGCTGGGCACCATAGACGTGGCCATCGTTTCCACCGGGGCCACGCTGAACTTCGTGCCCAAGACCGGCGTGTTCGACATTCCCTTCCTGTTCCGCGACCTGGCGCATGCGCGCAAGGTGCTCGACGGCGAAATCGGCCAGCAAATGCTTGCGGAATTTCCCAAGCGCGGCCTGATCGCCCTGGCCTGGGGCGAACAGGGCTTCCGCCAGCTCACCAACAATGTGCGTCCGGTGGCCAAGCCGGAAGACGCCAAGGGCCTGAAGATACGCACCACCGAGAATCCCATACACATAGCCGCCTTCCGCGAACTGGGCGTGCTGGCCACTCCCATGGCCTGGCCCGAAGTCGCCACGGCCTTGCAGCAGGGCACGATAGACGGCCAGGAAAACCCCCTGTCGGTCATTGTGTCGGCCAAGCTGCCGCAGTTGCAGAAGTACCTGTCCCTGACGGCCCACGTATATGGCCCCGCCCTGGTGCTCATGTCGCCCAGCGCCTATGACGGCCTGTCCGACGCCGACAAGGCGATGTTCAAGGCGGCGGGGCACGATGCGGCCGTGGCCATGCGGAACTATGTCGATGCGGTAGAAAAGAGCGGCATCGAGGAAGTCAAGAAGCAGGGCATGCAGGTCAATACCGTGGACCATGCCGCCTTCGTCAAGGCGGTCCAGCCGGTGTATCCCCAGTACTACAAGCAGTTCGGCAAGGAACTGGTCGAGTCCATACAGAATACAAAATAAGCCATGGACACCGGGCACTGACGCGGGGGCTGGCCAAACGCCAGCCCTTGTCGTTCCCGGCGCTTGCGGCATCTCCTGGCTTCCGGTTCGGCACACAAACAGGACAAGGCAGTGACACTCATTCGATTTCTGGATCGTTCCCTCTTTCGGCTGGTTTCGCTCATTACCCAGCTGTTGATACTGTCCGCGGTGGCGGCGGGCTTCTACCAGGTCATCTCGCGCTTCGTTCTGGCATCGCCGGCGGACTGGAGCGAAGCCTGGACCCGCGCCTCGCTGATCTGGACGGTCATGCTGGGCGTGGCCCTGGCCTTCAGGCAGGGGGCCATGCTAAGCGTGGAAATGCTGCACAGCTTTCTGGAACCCCGCAACAAGCGCTGGCTGGAACACCTGATCCTGGTCATATGCGTGGGCTTCCTGGGCTTCCTGGCCTGGGTGGGCGGGCAGATGTCCTGGCGGGTGCGCTTCCAGACCATGCCCAGCCTGGAAGTATCCATTTCGTGGGTGTACCTTGCCATTCCCGTCGGCATGACGCTGGCCATATTGGCCGTCCTGGCCCACTGGGCCGAAGGGCCGCGCAAGGCGATCGTCGATGACACCGTCATCTGAGGCGCCAGGCGTGGCCGCATATTCTGAACTTGATAACGGACTGAACCGGGTGAAACCATGCCGCAGCTGATGGTTGTTTCAATGTTGCTGTTTTTTACGCTGTCGGTGCCCGTGGCGGTGTCCATAGGACTGGCCAGCATGCTGGGTGTGGCCTACGACGGCATAACCTGGCTGGTGATTGCGCAGCAGATCTACGCCGCCCTGGACAAGTACCCGCTGGTCGCCGTGCCTTTCTTCATTCTTGCCGGCAACCTCATGGAAGCCGGCGGCATCTCCGAGCGCATGGTCGACTTCGCCAAAAGCGTGGTGGGCGGCATGCAGGGCGGCCTGGCTTGCAGCTGCGTGCTGACCTGCATGATCTTCGCCGCCGTGGCGGGTTCCAGCGTGGCCACCACCTTCGCGGTGGGCGCCATCCTGATTCCGGCCATGGTCAAGCATGGCTATCCCAAGCCCTTCGCCGCCTCGCTGCAAGCGTCGGCCGCCGAACTGGGGGTCATCATCCCGCCCTCGATTCCCATGATCCTGTTCGCCGTGTCCACCGACACTTCGGTGGGCGAACTGTTCATCGCGGGTATAGGACCGGGCCTGCTGATCGCGGGCGCATTGATGATCTATGTATGGCTGTATGCCCGCCGGCATGGCTATGGCAAGCAGGACGGCGCGGACCGGCTGGCGCTTTGGCCCGCCTTCAAGCGCGCCTGGCTGGCCCTGCTGATGCCCGGCATCATCCTGGGCGGCATCTACGGCGGCGTGTTCACGCCCACCGAGGCCTCGGCGGTCGCCGTGGTCTATGCGCTGGTGGTGGGGATATTCATCTATCGCCGGCTGACGCTGTCCACCTTGTCCAGGACCCTGCACCGTTCGGTGGTGTCCACGGCGGTCATCATGTTCGTCATCGCCAATGCAGGCGTGTTCGGCTTCCTGCTGAACCGCGCCGGCATTCCGGCGGCGCTGGGCGAATGGCTGAGCCATGTGTTCAGCAATGAATACACCTTCCTGATGGGCGTGAACGTGGCGCTGTTCATCATCGGCATGTTCATCGAGACCTCGGCTTCCATCGTGGTGCTGGCGCCCCTGCTGCTGCCGGTGGCGATGCAGTTCGGGGTGGACCCGGCCCATTTCGGCGTGATCATGGTGGTGAACCTGGCGCTGGGCATGGTGACGCCGCCGTTCGGCGTGAACCTGTTCGCCGCCTGCACCGTGGCCAATCTTCCTATCGAGCGGCTGGTGCGATCATTGCTTCCCTTCGTGGGCGTCGTCGTGGCCTGCCTGATGGTGATCACCTATGTGCCCGAGGTTTCCTTGTTCTTCAAGGAACTGGCATATGGCTAAGAGCAGCGCTTATTGATTTCAAGCTGAAAGGGCCGGGCCCCATTTCATATGGAACCCAGCCCTTGCTTGAAGGCCACGACCATCAATGCCGCGGCCTTCCTGGGCCGGCGGATGCCGGCCTTTTTTCCATCGTGTATCAGGCGCCTTTCTTGCGCAGGGCGGCCAGTTCGTCCTGCACGGCCTGCCAGATTTCGGTGCCCACTTCCTTCTTGATCTGCTCATTGACTGGAGCAATCGTTGCGCGCATTTTATCCACATTTTCCGGCGTTGCCACATTGACCTGCATGCCATGCTCCTTCAGCGCGGCAAGGGCCTTGTCGGCCTCCTGGCGTGTATCTTCGCGCTCATAGTCGCGGCTGGCTTCGGCCGCCTTCATCAGCACGTCTTTTTCCGCCGCGCTCAGGCCGTCCCACCACTTCTTGCTGGCCGTGACGATCCACGGGCTGTATACGTGGTTGGTGACGCTCAGGTACTTCTGCACTTCATAGAACTTGCTGGACAGGATGGTGTTGAAGGGATTTTCCTGTCCGTCCACCGTCTTGGTTTCCAGCGCCGTGAACAGTTCCGAGAATGGCAGGGGGATGGCATTGGCGCCCAGCTTCCTGAAGGTCTCCAGGAACACGTTGTTCTGCATGACGCGCAGCTTCAGGCCCTGGAAATCCTCGCTGGTCTGCACGGGTTTCTGGCTGTTGGTGAGGTTGCGAAAGCCGTTTTCCCAGTACACCAGTCCGACCATGCCCTTTTCCTGCAGCTTGTCCTTGATGAGGGTGCCGGTCTTGCCGTCCAGGATCTGGTCGGCCTCCTCGCCGCTGTTGAACAGGAAAGGCGTATCCCAGATGGCCATTTCGCGGGTAATGCCCACCAGGGTGGCGGTGGAACCCACCATCATTTCCTGGGCGCCGCCGATCAGCGCCTGCTGCATCTGTATGTCGGAACCCAGCGCGGCCGCGCCGATGGCCCTGACCTTCATCTTGCCGCCGGACAGCTTCTCGACCTGGTCGGCGAAGACCTTGGCGGCGCGTCCCTGGTTCGAGTCCTGGTTCAGGCCATAGCCGAAGCGGATCAGGCGTGACTGGATGTCGGCCGCCTGCGCGGTCAGCGCATGCGAGCCGGCCAGCAGGCTGGCGGCAAGAAATAGGGCTTTCAGTTTCATGGGTTCTCTCCTTTGGATAAGCGGGGCGTAGGTGTTGGCGGCCATCGAGCGGCGGCCGCCTTGCCGTGTTGTTGCGGTTAATGGAGCCAGCGTGCCGGCGCGATGATCAGCTGCGGGAAAATGACGAACAGGATGAGCAGGCCCAGGTAGACCGCCAGGAAGGGCGTGACGCCCCTGATGACGGACTCCATCCTGATGCGGCCCACGCCGGCCACCACATTCAGCACGGTGCCCACCGGCGGCGTGATCAGCCCCAGGCAGCCCACATAGACGAACATGAAGCCGAAATAGATGGGGTCGATATGCGCTTTCATGGCCAGCGGCAGGCATACCGGAGCGAAGATCAGGATGGTGGGCGTGAGGTCCATGGCCGTTCCCACGAACAGCAGGAAAATCACCATCAGCGCCATGAACAGCATGGGCTTGTCCATGATGGGGGCAAACAGGTCGGCCAGCTGGTTGGGCAGGTCGGCCAGCGTGATCATGTAGGCGGCCACGGTGGCGGCTCCGCACAGGAACATGACGATGGCGGTGGTGCTGCTGGTCGAGACCAGTACGCGGTAGCAGTCCGCCCAGCTCATGGCCCGGTATATGAACTTGGCGACGAAGAAGGCATAGACAGCGGCCACCACGGCCGCTTCCGTCGGGGTGAAGATGCCCAGCCGGATGCCGCCCAGGATGATGATGGGCATGACGATGGCCCAGGTGCCGTTGGCCAGCGCCTTCCGGCGTTGGGGCCAGTCCGTCTTTTCCATGGCGGGCAATTTGTGCTTGCGCGCGATGGAGCGCCAGGCCAGCAGCAGCGCTCCGCCCATCAGGATGCCGGGGAATACGCCGCTGATGAACAGCTGGCTGATGGAGGTATTGGTGGTGACGCCGTAGATGATGAAGGGAAGCGATGGCGGGATGATGGGGGCGATGATGCCGCCCGAGCTCAACAGGCCGGCGCTGTAGGATTCCGGATAGTTGTGCTGGCGCATCATGGGCAGCAGGATGGTGGATAGGGCCGCCGTGTCGGCGATTGCCGAGCCGCTCATCGAGGCCAGCAGCACCGAGGCGAACACCGCCACGTAGCCCAGCCCGCCCGGTATATGCCCCACAAAGGCGCGGGCCATGTCGATGATGCGCTGGCTGAGCCCGCCGGAATTCATCAATTCGCCGGCCAGGATGAAGAAAGGCACGGCCAGCAGGGGGAAGTTGTCGAAGCCGGCTTGCAGATTCTGCGCCAGCAGCTGGGTATTGAAGAAATCCAGCTGCCACATCAGCGCGACGGCGGAGAGCACCAGCGACAAGGCGATGGACATGCCTATGGCCATGCCGGCGAACAGGACGCCAAGAAACAAAAGGGTGGATTCCATGGCGCTCAGCACCCTTTCCGTGACAGCGGGCGATCGATAAGGATTTCCTTGACCAACAGCAGTTCCATGACGCAGGCCATGAACAGCGTCGCCGCCGCGGTCAGCGCCAGCGGATAGCCCATGACGGGGCTGAAGCTTTGCATGCCGGCCCATACTTGGTCCCATGACCCCTTGATGACCATGCCCAGAACGATGGCGCCGATGAGATGCGCCAGGTAATACAAGAAGATACGGATGCGCGGGCCGACGCGGTCGATCAGCAGCGTGAAATTCAGGTGCTTGCCTTCGTAGGCGGCCAGGGCGGTTCCCACGCAGACCAGCCACACGAAAAGCAGGCGGGACAGCTCTTCATACAGCACGAAGCCGGTATCGAAGGCGTAGCGCAGCACCACGTTGCTGAATACGGCAATGACCATGATGGTCAGGGTGACCGCCAGAAAGACTTCGGCGGCCTTGTGCAGCAGCGGTTTGGGCCGCTTCCGGGGGGGGATCTCTTCAGATGGATTCATGATTCCTCGCATGCAGCCAGCGAGTGGCTGTTTCTAGGATGTCGGCAAGCGCGGCATCGCCGGCGATGCGCAGCAGGCCGGGTTCGCCAAGCGGCGGTTCCAGGGCCTGGAACTGGCTGTCGATGAGCGTGGCGGGAAAGAAATGGGCTGCGCCGCGCCCCGCCACGCGGGCCTGAGCCAGGTCGCGGCCCACGTCCAGCCAGATGAAGCGCAAGCCCGGTACGCGGCGGCGCAGCTGATCGCGATAGCTGAGCTTCAGGGCGGAACAACTGAGCAGCACGCCTTGCCGGGCATGCAGGGCCAACTGCCCGCCCAGCGCGTCCAGCCACGATGCACGGTCGCCGTCGGTCAGGGGAACGCCGGCCTGCATCTTGGCGTGGTTGTCCGCGCTGTGAAAGGCATCGCCCTCGACGAAACACCATCCCAGCGTTTGCGCCAGCGCCTGCGCCACCGTCGATTTGCCGCTGCCCGAGACACCCATGACGACGGCCGCAAGCCGGCGATTTGCGTCCGGCCCGCCAGATGCTTCAAGTGGTTGAGATAGCGCTATCTTTGGCATTGAAAAAAAAGGAGACTTCCGTAAAATGAGTGTTTCAGACAGATTCGGCCCAGGCGCAAGATAGCGCTATCTAACCGCGCTGCACAAGCTAGGGATTACGCTAATGACCCAATCTTCCCCGTATGCCAAAGGCATGGCGCCGCCGGCGAAAAAGGCGCGGGCCCATAGCCGCGCCACAGGCCGCGTCACCTTGTCGGATGTGGCGGCCGTGGCGGGCGTCAGCCCCATTACCGCATCGCGCGTGGTCAGCGGAAAGACCAATGTGGATTCGGACATGGCGGCGCGGGTGCGCGCGGCGGTGGATAAGCTGGGTTATCGGCCGGATCCGTCGGCGCGCGCCCTGGCGTCCGCCAAGAGCACCCATGTGGTGGTGCTGATACCCATGCTGTCCAATACCCTCTTCACCGATCTGCTGGAAGCCATACAGGAATCCATGTGGGAGGCGGGCTACCAGGTCTTCGTGGGCATCACGCGCTACCAGCCCGAGCGCGAGGCCGCCCTGCTGGAAAGCTACCTCTCGCATCGTCCCGCCGGCATCATCCTGACCGGTCTGGACCGCGATGAAAGCCAGCGCAGGCTGGTCAGGGACAGCCGGACACCCTGCGTCCACGTCATGGAGCTCAGCGCGGATCCATCGCTGCATTGCGTGGGCTTTTCGCAGGATCAAGCCGCAAGGCGGGTGGTCGGGCACCTGCTCGAGCGCGGCCGCAAGAAAATCGCCTTCGTCGGCGCCCAGCTGGACCCGCGCACCATGGAGCGCGCCGAGGGCTTTCGCGCCGCTTTGCAAGAGGCGCGCCGCTACGACCCGGCCCTTGAAATCCTTCGGGCCGAGCCCTCGTCCGTGGCGTTGGGGGCCGAAACCTTCAGGCAGCTGTTGACGCGGCATCCCGACATCGACGGCCTATTCTTTTGCAACGACGATCTCGCCCACGGCGGCTTGCTGGAAGCCTTGCGCATGGGCATTCCGGTGCCGGACCGCTTGAGCGTGGTGGGTTTCAACGACCTGCCGGGCAACGAGCAGATGCTTCCCTCGCTGACCAGCCTGCGCACGCCCCGGCGCGAGATCGGCCTGACGGCGGCCCAGATGCTGTTGCGCCTGATGCGCAAAGAGTCCGTTCCCGAAACGGCGGTGGACCTGGGCTTCGAGCTGATGGTGCGCGCAAGCAGCTGAGTGGCGGCATGGGCGCATCCGCCCTCGCGCATGGCCCGTCAATGAAAAAGGCCCGGCAAGCCATGGCTCGCCGGGCCGGATCGGATGCTCCGACTAACGGTTTCAAAACGGCGGATCGTCGTCCCCCGCCGTGGCCGCAGGCACTTTGGCCGCCTTCTTTGCAGCCGTCTTGCCGGCGGCCTTCTTGGCGGCGGTCTTGCCTGCCGCTTTGGTCGCCGTTTTGGCGGCGGTTTTCTTGGCGGCGGTTTTCGTGGCTTTCTTTGCCGTGGACTTGGCCGCCGTTTTGCCGGCCGTCTTCGCCGCGGTCTTGCTGGCCGTCTTGGCCGCCGTCTTGCGTCCGGGCTTCTCGGGCCGGGGCTCGAACTCGAAGCCGATCTTGCCGTTTTCCTGCTTGACCAGGTAGGCCTTGAACTTGCGGTTGGTGCGGCTGGATACGAAGCCGTCCAGCAGGTCGGTCTTGCCTACGCTCAGCAGCTTGCCGACCTGCTCGGCCGAAATCTCCTGCTGGAGAATCATTTTGCCCGTGCGGAAGTCGCAGGTCTTGTCCGGGCCAACGGATTTCTCGCAGACATAGTTCATGCCGTACTCGAACACCTTGCCGCCGCACTTGGGGCATGTTCCCACGGGAGTGTGCCCCGAGAAGTCCACGGGCTCGGTGTCTTCGTCGTCTTTCTGGCCGAAGTCGAACTCCAGCTTGTATTCATCGGTGATGCGCAGCAGCGCAGCAAAAGGCCGGCCCATCTTGCTGATGAAGCCGGGCAGCGGCCCCAGCTCGCGCCTGGTCAGCAGCTCTTCCACTTCCGGGATCTCGAAAGTGCGTCCGCCGGGATGCTTGCCTATGGAGAAATCGCAGCTGGTGCAGGCGTAGCGACGGTAGTTTTCCTTTACCACCCCGCCGCATTTGGGGCAGGGCGTGCTCAAGGTGGCGTAATCGCCGGGCACGGTATCGCGCTCGTATTCCTTGGCGCGCTTGACGATGACCTGGGTCATCTGCGCGATTTCGCGCATGAAGGCGTCGCGATCCAGCTGGCGCTGCTCGATCTGCTTCAGGCGGTGCTCCCACTCGCCGGTCAGTTCCGGCGATGTCAGTTCGTTGACGCCCAGTCCCGACAGCAGGGTCATGAGCTGGCGCGCCTTGGCGCTGGGTATCAGGTCGCGCCCTTCACGCCGCAGATAGCCTTCATTGAGCAGGCCTTCGATGATGGCCGCGCGCGTGGCCGGCGTGCCCAGGCCGCGCTCGGACATGGCTTCGCGCAGCGCCTCGTCGTCGACCAGCTTGCCGGCGCCCTCCATGGCCGAGAGCAGGGTGGCCTCGGTGAAGTGCGCGGGAGGCTTGGTGGCCAGGCCCTTGGCTTCGACCTCGTCGGTCTTGACCGTTTCACCGTCGGATACGGCGACCAGGTTGGTGTCGTCGCCTTGCGCTTCGCGCCCGTAGATGGCCAGCCAGCCCGGCGCCACCAGCACCTTGCCCTCGGTCTTGAAATGGTGCCCCGAGACCTCGGTAATGCGGGTCGTCAGGCGGAACTCGGCGGCGGGGAAGAAAACCGACAGGAAGCGCTTGGCCACCAGATCGTAGATCTTGCCTTCCGCTTCGCTGAGCTCGCGCGGGATCTGCAAGGTGGGAATGATGGCGAAGTGATCCGACACCTTCTTGTTGTCGAAAATGCGCCGGTTGGGCTTGACCCACTTCTGCTTGCATATCGTGTCGGCGAAAGGACGCAGGCCGGCGGCCGCGCTGGAGCCACCCTCGGACAGGGCTTCCATGGTCTGCTGGACGGTATGCAGGTAGTCTTCGGGCAGGTAGCGAGAATCGGTACGCGGGTAGGTCAGGGCCTTGTGGCGTTCGTACAGCGTTTGCGCCAGCGCCAGTGTGGTCTTGGCCGAGAAGCCGAAGCGCGAGTTGGCCTCGCGCTGCAGCGAGGTCAGGTCGAAGAGCGCTGGCGACATCTGGGTGGACGGCTTGGATTCTTCGGTGACCCGCCCGGGCTGGTCGCGACAGGCCGTGACGATGGTTTGCGCGGCCGGCAGGGACCACAGCCGGGAGTCGCGCTGTTCCGGGTCGCGCTCGTCGCGGACGAACTTGGGATCGAACCAGCGGCCGCTATAGAAACCCGCCGCGGCGACGAAGGTGGCATGCACTTCCCAGTAATCGCGCGAAACAAACTTGCGTATGCGCTCCTCGCGTTCGGCCACGATGGCCAGGGTGGGGGTCTGAACCCGGCCCACCGGTGTCTTGAAGAACCCGCCATCCTTGCTGTTGAAGGCCGTCATGGCGCGTGTGCCGTTGATGCCCACCAGCCAGTCGGCCTCGGCGCGCGACCGCGCGGCGGCTTCCAGGGGCTTCATGGTGTCGTCTTCGCGCAGGTTGCCGAAGGCCTCGCGTATGGCGGCCTGCGTCATGGACCGCAGCCACAAGCGCTTGACCGGCTTCTTCACGCCCGAGAATTGCACGATGTACCGGAAGATGAGTTCGCCCTCGCGGCCCGCGTCGCAGGCGTTGATGATGGCATCGACATCCTTGCGCTTGAGCAGCTTGACCAGCAGCTTGAGCCTTTCGGTCGAGCGCTTGTCGGTGGGACCCAGCTCGAACTGCGGGGGGATGACCGGCAGATGGGCGAAACTCCATTTTCCGCGCACGGGATCATTGGGGGCGACCAGGCTGAGCAGATGCCCTATGCTGGAGGCAAGCACATACTGTTCGCTTTCGAAGTAGTCGCCCTCCCGGGTAAAGCCTCCCAGGGCGCGGGAAATATCCAGAGCTACCGAGGGTTTCTCGGCAATAATGAGCGTTTTATTCATGAGTTTCCAATTACTGCGTTTCAGCAGCGATAGCGCGGATAATACGAGGTGGGAATCGCACTATGCAAGTCGAGGGTCATAAAAGCAGCCCCGTGCCGGGTGGCGATTGGGCCGGTTTCCTGCGTAAATCGGCCCTCGCGCTGGCCTGTCTGCTGCTTGCCAGCGCACTTGTCTGCTGGGTAGCGGCAAACTGGGAGTATGCCAGCATTCTCCAGAAGCTGGCCGGCGGCCAGTTGGCCCTTGTTGCGCTGGTGGCGGCAAGCTGGCTGCTGGGCGATAGGCCCGGACCCGGCGGAAACCGCAATTTCTCGGCTTCCGCCCAGCTTGCGGGACTGGCGGCCCTGATGCTCGGGGCGCTGCTGGCGCTGATCGGCCAAATATATCAGACGGGAGCGGATGCCTGGACGCTGTTTATCGGGTGGCTGGCGTTGCTGCTTCCTTGGCTGCTTGTGCTGCGCACGGTGTTTCTGGGCCTGCTGTGCGCGTCGCTGCTCAATGTGGGCCTGGCCTTGTACATGGATGCCCGGGGCGGGTGGGCGTGGTTCGCTTCTTCATCGGCCTGGCTGGAAGCCGGTGTTTTGCTGACGCTGGCCAACGGCGCCCTGGTGTGGATCTGGGAGCGCCATATCCTTCTTCTGGACGACGGCTGGCGCATCGGGCCGCGCGCGCTGGCGTCCGCCGCCGCGGCCTGGCTGGTGGTTGCCGCCCTGGCCAGCCTGGATACGGGTGCGGGTCCAGCGCTGCTTGTCGTGCCGGGTCTTGCCGCCTGCGCCTTCCTGTACAAGGTCTACGCCGCCCGGCTCCCGGATCTGGCCATGGTCAGCCTGGCGGCGGCGGTCGCGATGCTGCTGGCGGCGATTCTGCTGCTGTCCTGGGTCGATTCCGAATTCGCCCTCCTGGCGATCATTGCCGTGCTGCTGGGGCTGACCGTGCTGTTCATGCGCCGCCTGCGCGGCTTGTTGTCCCAGCGCGGCGCGGATCGGACGGATGCCGCGCAGGCGGCGGAAGACCCCTGGTTCATCGTCCTGTTCCGCCTGGCCGCCATGGGCGTGACGGCCTTGCTGATGGTCGCCTTTCTCGTCGTGGTGCTGGACCTGGATGTGGAACGGCTGTGGATCCCGGGGGTGCTGTCCTGTGCCGGCGGGCTATTGCTCCGGCAAACCGTTGCGCAGCGGTATATCGACGAACTGGGTCTGGCACTGACGGCTGCGGGTTTGATCATGAGCGGTATCGGCCTGTTCGCCCTGGAGGACTTCTCTCCCTTTGCCCGCGCGTGGCTCTTGCTTGCCTTGGGGGTGCTGCTGTATCGCTGGTCCGGCAACGCCGCCTTGCGTTTCCTGACCGCCTTCATTGCGCTGGCGCTGGCTTCATGGCTGACCTGGCCCGAAACCAGCCGTTACGACCTGTGGGATGTTACAGGCAGCGGCCGGGTCTGGACCTACTTTCCCGCCTACCTGCGCTTGTGGTGGCTGGCGGTGGCGGCCATTCTGGCATTGGCCGTGGGAAGCCGGCGGCGCGACCCCGATTTTTGGCTGCCTTTGGCCTGGGCGTTGATTTGCCTGACCCAGCTGATTGCATGGCTGGCCCCGGCACCCGCCCTGCAGGCCATGCCGGATGCCTGGCTGCAGGCGCCGGGCCTGCTGGTTCTTTGGCTGGCATGCGCGGCCTTGCCCGTCGTTGCGCTGGGCGCCTTGCTGTGGCGCGCGAATCGCCTGCCCGCCGGCCTGCGTCTTGGCGCGCCGGCCGCGCTGGCGGTGGCCAGCCTGGGCTGGATGGGCGCGCCCGGCGTCTCCATGGCGCTGCTTTGGCTGATCCTGGCTTATGCGCTGGCACAGCGGACCTTGCTGGTCTTCGGCGCGCTGGCCTTGCTGGCCTACCTGGGCCGTTTTTACTATCAACTGGACTCCACCCTGCTGCATAAATCGCTGGTGCTGGGCTTGACGGGAACTTGGCTGCTGCTGTCCTGGCATGTCCTGGGCCGTGGCGCCCGCCGCCACATCGGGTCGGAGCCGTCCCCCCAGGTTTCATCCGTCGCCGCCATGCCTGATCCGGCCGAGCCGGCGGGAACAGCGGGCTCGGCCGCGATGGAACGCCGGCCCGTCCCGCCTCATGGCCTTTCCGAAGGTGTTTCGCCGCGCATGCGCGCATTGGGACTGCTCGCTGGCCTGATCGCCGCCTTGGGGCTGGCCAATGCGGAAATCTACCGCAGCGAGCGGATACTGGCCCAGGGCCAGCCGGTGGTGCTGGCCCTGGCGCCGGTAGACCCGCGCTCGCTGATGCAGGGCGACTATATGGCCCTGCGCTTCGACGTTGCCGACCAGTTGCCCCAGGCGCTGGGCCTTGCACCGGCCCCGGTGGCCGAGCGGGTCGAGGCCCGGCGCGGCGGCTATCTGCTGCTGGAGCCGGATCGGCGGGGCGTGCACCGCCTGGCGGCCGTGCTGGCCGATCCGGACGCCAGGGAGGGCGGCAAGACAGTGCCGGAGGGGGCGGGCGATGCCGCTTCGGCTATTCTGGAATTCCGCTTGCGCCATGGGGTCGCGCAGATAGGGGCCAATGCCTGGTTCTTCCCCGAAGGGCAGGCCGGGCGCTATGCGCCGGCCCGATTCGGCGAATTCCGCGTCGACCGGCACGGAAGGGCCCGGCTGCTGCGCCTGCTCGACGAGCAGCTCGCACCCCTGCCTCATTGACAGAATGATCAGCGTGGTCAGTGGGCTTGCAAGCCGTAGCGGGCGGCCCACTGGCGTTGCGCCGCTTGCCAGAAAGAAGGCGGATCGGCGGCGTCGACGGCCTCGAAGCCCAGCGCCTCCCAGGCGCGGTTCAATGTATTCATGGGTTGGGACAGATCCATGGCGGCCGCATGATTCTGCTTGGACAGCTTGCGGCCCGTCTCGTCCCGCAGCAAGGGCACGTGCATGACCTGCGGATAGGAAATGCCCAATTGCCGCGCCAGCACCCTCTGCCTGGCGGTCGAATCAAGCAGATCCGCGCCCCGCACGATATGCGTAATGCCCTGTTCCCCGTCGTCCACGACGACCACCAGTTGGTAGGCCCACAGGCCGTCGGCGCGCTTGACGATGAAGTCGCCTGTTTCGGTGGCCACATCCTGTTCCTGGGGCCCATGCCATCGATCCTGGAAGCGCTCTATGCCCGGCGGCACCCTGAGACGCCAGGCGCGCGCGGACCGGCCGGGAGGCAGGCCGTGCCGACAGGTGCCGGGATAGGCGCCCTCCGGCGGCAGCTCCTGGCGCGTGCAGGCGCATCCATAGACCCGGTCCTGGGCGGCCAGGGCGTCGAACGCGCTCTGGTACAGCCCAAGGCGCTGGGACTGCCACACAGGCGGACCGTCCCATTGCATGCCCAGGGCGGTCAATTGCTGCATGATGAATCTGTCGGCGCCCGGGACCACCCTGGGCGTATCGATATCTTCGATGCGCAGCAGCCACTCGCCGTGATGGACGCGCGCATCCAGGAAACTCGCCATGGCCGCCAGCAGCGAGCCGTTATGCAGGGGGCCGCTGGGGCTGGGGGCAAAACGCCCGCGATAACGGCTTTCGCTGCCTTGGGAATGCGGCATCATGCAACCGGGAGCCTGGTTTAATGCGACAGGCGGGTGTGATCGTCGGCCAGGAGCTCTTCGAATACCAGATGGTCGACCTCGGCTTCCTGGCTCCAGAGGACCATGAGGGCGATGATCTTGATCTTGGCCAGCGAAATGGGCGATTCGTTGGTGGCTTCCGCACGCTCGATGAGGATTTCGCGCAGCACGGTGGGCAGTACGCCGGAGTTTTCCAGGAAGGTGATGAAGCCTATGGCCTGCGTGCCCAGTGTCTGGTACTCGTGGTCGGTGAAGACGCGCCGGCTGTCGCCTTGAGGGTTTTGCGCAAGCTGGCCGCATTGTTCGGTGGTTTCCGCCAGGCCATGCAGCCAGCCCAGGGCATCGTTGATGTCTTCGTGCTCGAAGCCTACGGCGGCCAGTTTGTGCGCAAGCACATCCGCTTCGGGGCACGCTTGCGGTGTATAGTAGGTTTCGAATAAATAAACCAAAATATCGAACATATGGATGCGATTCCGGTTGCCGTGTGTGAAAGTCAGTAAATAAGAAGGTTAACCGAAAGTTATAAACGACTGTACGCTGATTTTTTCCCAGCGGCAACCGCAGCATGTTGCTGCAAACATACGCTTGCGGGCAGGGGCTTGGCCGGACGCACAGACATGGTTCCATCCGGGACATGAGGGGTGAGCATGGAAGAGCTGAAGTTGCGGGAGCGCGAAGCGGGTCTGGTCCCAGAGGCGTTTTGCATTGCCCCGGCGGCGGTCGCGGGCAGTTTGTCGCAGGACATCGACACGCCCAGCCTGGTGCTGGATCTGGATGCGTTCGAAGACAATCTGCGCACGATGCAGGTGCTGGCCGAGCGGCACGGCGTTGCGTTGCGGCCCCATGCGAAGGCGCACCGCTGTCCGGAAATCGCGCTGCGCCAGGTGGCGCTGGGGGCAGCGGGCATCTGCTGCCAGAAAGTCGCCGAGGCGGTGCCTTTCGTGCAGGCGGGATTGCGCGACATCCACATCAGCAACGAGATTGTGGGAGAGCCCAAGTTGCGCTTGCTGGCGCAATTGGCCAGGAAGGCGCATATCACGGTCTGCGTTGACCACCCGACGGCCCTGAAGGCGCTTTCGGCCGCCATGGCGGGGCATGGCGCCTCGGTGGGCGTCCTGGTCGACGTGGATGTGGGGCAGAAGCGCTGCGGGGTCCAGACGCCCGACGAGGCCGTGGCGCTGGCCGGGCTGGCACAGTCCTTGCCCGGTGTCGGCTTCACGGGCATCCAGGCTTACCACGGCGGCTTGCAGCACAAGCGATCGCTGGATCAACGCCGGAAGTCCTGCGACAAGGCGACGCGCCTTATCCGCCGGTACCTGGATGCGCTGGAGCGCGCCGGAATCGCTTGCCCGGTTGTCACGGGCGGCGGCACGGGCACGGCGGTGTTCGATGTGGCCAGCCAGGTCTATACGGAAATCCAGTCGGGCACGTATGCGTTCATGGACACGGACTATGGAAGCATAGACTGGGGCGAGGCGCTGGCTTTTCGGCACAGTCTGTTTCTATTGGGCACGGTGATGAGCACTCCGGCTGCGGATCGCGCGATCATGGACTTCGGGCTGAAGTCGACCAGCGCGGAAAGCGGGGCGCCGCAGCCGGTGGGTTGGCCGGGGCTGCGCTGTGTGGCGGTGCATGACGAGCACAGTATCCTGCAGGCGGATGATTCCAAGAATCTGCCTGTGCTGGGCGACAAGATCCGCCTGATACCCGGGCATTGCGATCCTACGTTCAATTTGCACGACAGCGTGGTGGCGGTGCGCGGGGATCGGGTCGAGGCGATATGGGCGATCAGCGCTCGGGGGCTTAGCCGGTAGGCTTTTTATCCGGCATATTTTCTGGCGGATTTACGGTTTTGGTTCGGCGGTTGCGGTGGGTCTTTGTTTCGGGTTCTTTATCTGGTTCTTGAGGCAGGCGTGCTGGCGCAGGCCGGGGCTGGCTCACCGTCCGCGGTCCCGTTCCGGGACTACTCGCGTTTCCGGCCGCTGGCGGGGCGGCCGTGAAACTCGCGCATCGGACAGCCACCGGCTGTCCGAAAACGTCGCGCTCAAACAGTCACGGCCTTGCCTCCCCGCCAGCGGCCGGAAACGCGACGCTCCCGAATTCGCCAGCCCCGGCCTGCGCCAGCACGCCTTTGCATCAGAAGCTGATGATGGATGTTGACTCCGGTCGATTGAAGGGATTCTGGTCGAGGTGGTCTGTTTGGCGATGCCCCGCCTGAGGGTATCTGCACGATCTGTTTGAAGCGATTCGGCGGAGGACCTTGTTATCGTCATTGCATCGCCGTGTTGATGAGAGATGGTCAAGTGAACAGCTTGCCGCGAACAGCGATTCGGCAGTGGCGAATGGCCCCAGTGACGAATTGCCTCATCGATGTGGTCGCCTCGTAGCGATGCCGTAGCACAGGCCGGCAGGCGATGATAACTTGCTCACCAGCAGGGGACTGTAAGCTCCATCTGACCGCGGCTAGGCCCACACAGCCCAGGCCGCCGCCGTTACTCGCCGATGGAAATCAGCTCCGCTCCATCCGTCACCTGATCGCCGACCTGGAAGAACACCTCCTCGACCGTACCGTCGGACGGCGCCGTGATCGTGTGCTCCATCTTCATGGCCTCCATCACCAGCAGCGTATCCCCACCCTTCACCGTGTCGCCCGCCTTCACCGATATCGAAATGATCTTGCCCGGCATCGGCGCCGTCAGGCCGCCATCATGCCCGCCCGCGTCGTCCTCCGCATGCGCGACCGCATCGTGAATCTGCAGCTTATATACGCCGCCGTCGCAAAAGACGTGAACCATTTCCCGGCTCACCACCACCGTACCCGATGCGTCCGCGCCGTCCAGCCGGATGCGGACACCGTAGCGTCCGGGCGCGGCGGCGCTTGCATCCCATTCGAACGAGCCCGCCGCCTGGCCGGAATACCTCCAGTCCGGGCCATCGCGTTCGATCTGGACCTCTCGCAGCGCATCCTGATCCAGCAGGCCGAAGACCTGCCGGTAGCGTCCTGTCACCCGCCATCCATCGGCCTGTGCCCAGGGATCGACATGGGCCTTGTTCTGGCGTGATGAGGAATGGCCCAGGCCGCGGCTGGCCAGCAGGGCGGCGATCGCCAGAGCCATTACGCTGTCGGGAGCTTCGTCCGCGGGCGGGAACAGGCTGTCGTGCTGCCGCTCGATCAAGCCCGTGTCCAGGTCCGCCTGGGCGAAGGCCGGGTCCAGCATCAGGCGGCGCAGGAAGGCGATATTGGTCTGCACCCCCACACTCTGGATTTCGCCCAGCGCCTGCACCATGCGCGCCCGGGCCTGCTCGCGGTCGGCGCCCCGGACGATGAGCTTGGCGATCATGGGGTCGTAGAACGGAGTGATCGTATCGCCGGCCCCTACTCCGCCGTCGACCCGTATGTCGCCGTTCTGGAAGGCCGCATGCGGGGGGAAGACCAGCGTGTCCAAGGTGCCGATCGACGGCAGGAAGCCCTTTTCAGGGTTCTCGGCATAGATGCGGGCCTCGATGGCGTGGCCGGTGATGGCCAGGTCTTCCTGGCGCAGCGGCAGCGGTTCCCCCGCCGCGATGCGCAACTGCCATTCCACCAGGTCGTGCCCGGTAATCATTTCAGTGACCGGATGTTCCACCTGCAGGCGGGTGTTCATCTCCATGAAATAGAAACGGCCGTCAGGCTCGGCAATGAACTCCACCGTGCCGGCGCCCACGTAGTTGACGGCACGCGCCGCCGCGACGGCGGCCTCGCCCATGGCGCGGCGGCGTTCCTCGGTCATGCCGGGGGCGGGCGCCTCTTCGATGACTTTCTGATGGCGGCGCTGCACCGAGCAATCGCGCTCGAAAAGATAGACGCAGTTGCCATGCGTGTCGGCAAAGACCTGGATCTCGATATGGCGCGGCTTTTGCAGGTAGCGTTCGATCAGCACCTTGTCGTCGCCGAAGCTGCTGGCCGCCTCGCGCTTGCACGATGCCAGCGCCTCGGTGAATGCCGCGCTGTTTTCGACGATGCGCATGCCCTTGCCGCCCCCGCCCGCGCTGGCCTTGATGAGCACCGGGTAGCCCATGGCGTCGGCTTGCTGCTGAAGAAAGCCGGGATCCTGATTGTCGCCGTGATAGCCCGGAACCAGCGGCACGCCGGCTTTTTCCATCAGTGTCTTGGCAGCCGACTTGCTGCCCATGGCGGCAATCGCGCTGTTGGGCGGTCCCACGAACACGATGCCGGCGTCGGCGCAGGCCTGGGCGAAGGCCTCGTTCTCGGAGAGGAAGCCGTAGCCCGGGTGTATGGCCTGCGCGCCCGTGCGCCGGGCGGCTTCCAGGATGGCATCGCCGCACAGGTAGCTGGCGCGCGGTTCGGACCCGCCGATATGGACGGCCGTATCGCAGGCCGCGACGTGGCGCGCATTGGCGTCGGCATCCGAATAGACGGCCACGGTGCGCAAGCCCATGCGATGCGCCGTCGCGGCCACGCGGCAGGCGATTTCCCCGCGGTTGGCAATCAGTAAAGTGGTGAACACGTCGACTCCTTGGGATTACATGCGGAACACGCCGAAACGCGTGTCTTCGATAGGCGCATTGAGCGCGGCCGACAGGCCCAGGGCCAGCACGCGCCGGGTATCGGCCGGCATGATGATGCCGTCGTCCCACAGCCTTGCGGTGGCGTAATAGGGGTGTCCTTCTTTCTCGTATTGCTCGCGTATGGGAGCCTTGAAGGCCTCTTCCTCGCCGGCGCTCCAATTGCCCCCCTTGGCCTCGATGCCGTCGCGGCGCACCGTGGCCAGCACGCTGGCCGCCTGCTCGCCGCCCATGACCGAGATGCGTGCATTGGGCCACAGGAACAGCAGGCGCGGGCTGAAGGCGCGGCCGCACATGCCGTAATTGCCGGCGCCGAACGAGCCGCCTATGAGGACGGTGAACTTGGGCACCGACGCGGTCGAGACCGCCGTGACCATCTTGGCGCCGTGGCGGGCGATGCCCTCGTTCTCGTACTTGCGGCCGACCATGAAGCCGGTGATGTTCTGCAGGAAAACCAGCGGAATCTTGCGCTGGCAGCACAGCTCGATGAAGTGGGTGCCCTTTTGCGCCGCCTCGGAAAACAGGATGCCGTTGTTGGCGACGATGCCCACCGGCATGCCGTGCAGGTGGGCGAACCCCGTCACCAGGGTGGTGCCGAAGCGCGCCTTGAACTCGTCGAACTCCGAACCGTCGACGATGCGGGCGATGACCTCGCGGACGTCGTAGGGCTTGCGCGTGTCGTTCGGGATGATGCCGTTCAGTTCCTGCGGATCGTACAGCGGTTCGGCGTAGGCCTTGCGCTGCAGCTGGACGGGCTTGTGGTGATTGAGCCGGCCGATGGCGTTGCGCGCCAGTTGCAGCGCGTGCAGGTCGTTGTTGGCGAGGTGGTCGGCCACGCCCGACAGCCGCGTATGCACATCGCCGCCGCCCAGGTCTTCCGCCGTGACTTCTTCGCCGGTGGCCGCCTTGACCAGCGGCGGGCCGCCCAGGAATATCGTGCCCTGGTTCTTGACGATGATGGACTCGTCGCTCATGGCGGGTACATAGGCGCCGCCCGCCGTGCACGAACCCATGACCACGGCGATCTGGGCGATGCCCTGGGCCGACATGGTGGCCTGGTTGTAGAAGATGCGCCCGAAGTGGTCGCGATCGGGAAAGACCTCGTCCTGGTTGGGCAGGTTGGCGCCGCCGGAATCGACCAGGTAGATGCAGGGCAGCCGGTTCTGCTGCGCGATCTCCTGCGCCCGCAAATGCTTCTTGACCGTCAAGGGGTAATAGGTGCCGCCCTTCACCGTGGCGTCGTTGCAGACGATCATGCATTCGGTGCCGGCCACGCGCCCTATGCCCGTGATGATGCCCGCGCCCGGCGCGGCGTTGTCGTATACGTCATGCGCCGCCAGCGGAGAAAGCTCCAGGAAGGGTGTGCCGGGATCCAGCAAGCGCTCGACACGATCGCGCGGCAGCAGCTTGCCGCGTGCCAGGTGTTTGGCGCGCGCGGACTCGCTGCCGCCTTGCGCGGTCGACAACAGCTTGTCGCGCAGGTCGTCCACTTGTTCCTGCATGGCGCGGGCATTGTCGATGAAGGCCTGCGAGCGGGGATTGATACGGGATACGATGACGGGCATTGCAATTCCTAGATGAACAAAGAAGGGCGCCGGCCGGCGAAGGCGCGGCGCCTGGGGGCCTCTGGATACGTTCGAGCGGCAAGCGGGCGCATGCGGCGCGAAGAGGTGTACGGAAGCCCCTGCCGGCGGCTTCAGGCCATTTCGATGGCCAGGGCAACGGCTTCGCCGCCGCCTATGCACAGGGATGCGATGCCGCGCTTGCCGCCGGTCTTGCGCAGCGCGCCGACCAGGGTGGTCAGCAGACGCGCGCCCGATGCGCCGATGGGGTGGCCCAGGGCGGTGGCGCCGCCATGGATATTGACCTTTTCATGGGGCAGCTTCAGCTCGACCATGGCGGCCATCGTGACCACCGCGAAGGCTTCGTTGATCTCGTACAGATCCACGTCGTCGGCCGACCAGCCGGTCTTGGCAAAGAGCTTCTGGATCGCTCCGACCGGCGCGGTCGTGAACCAGCCGGGCTCTTGCGAATGCTGGGTGTGCCCGACAATGCGGGCCAAGGGCGTTGCGCCCAGCTTTTTCGCCGTCGATTCGCGCATCAGCACCATGGCGGCGGCGCCGTCCGAAATGGACGATGAGTTGGCGGCGGTAACGGTGCCGTCTTTCTTGAATGCGGGCTTGAGGGTTGGAATCTTCTCGGGCATGGCCTTGGTTGGCGCTTCGTCGGTATCGATCACGGTGTCGCCCTTGCGGCCGGCCACGGTAACGGGGGTGATTTCCCATTTGAAGCTGCCGTCTTCCGTGGCGGCGCGTGCGCGACGCAGGGATTCCAGCGAGAAAGCGTCCTGTTGTTCGCGCGTAAAGGTGTATTTGGCCGCGCAATCCTCGGCGAAGACGCCCATGGCCGTGCCGCGCTGGTAGGCGTCTTCCAGGCCGTCCAGGGCCATGTGGTCGTAGACTGTGGAATGGCCGTAGCGATAGCCCTGGCGGCCGCGCAGCAGCAGGTAGGGAGCATTGCTCATGCTTTCCTGGCCGCCCGCCACGACCACGTCGGCGCTGCCGGCCGCGATGATGTCATGGCCGAACATGGCGGCCTTCAGGCCGGAGCCGCAGACTTTATGGATGGTGGTGCAGCCCACGCCCAGCGGCAGGCCGGCGCCCAGCGCCGCCTGGCGTGCCGGAGCCTGGCCCTGGCCGGCTTGAAGGACATTGCCCATGATGACTTCGTCGACGGCCTTGCCGTCGATGCCGGCGCGCTCGATGGCGGCCTTGATGACGATGGATCCCAGCTCATGCGCGGACAGGCCGGACAGGCTGCCCATCATGCCGCCCATGGGCGTGCGGGCGACGGAAACGAGAACGATAGGGTCAGACATGATGTGCTCCTGATAGCTACATTGAATAAGTGGGGCCCGCTGACTGCCGGGCGGCTGAAACATGAAGGCGGCGATCGTCCTCATAGGGGAAGATGTCTTCGATCCGGCCCTGGGCCGCGCGCTCGCGGCAGGCCTGCCACCAGTGTACGTCCAGCAGGTCGGCATGGTGCCGCATGAAGGCGTCCCGCACGCGCGGGTCGCCCAGCAGGAACGTACTGAATTCCTCGGGGAAGACGTCGTTCGCGCCGACGGGATACCAGGGCTCTCCCGAGAGCTCGGCCTCTGGATAGGGCGCGGGTGGAATGCGGCGAAAGCGCATCTCCGTCATGCGCTGGATTTCATCGTAGTCATAGAATACGACACGGCCCAGGCGGGTCACGCCGAAATTCTTGAACAGCATGTCGCCGGGAAATATATTGGCGGCGGCCAGCTCGCGTATGGCGTCGCCGTAGCGCTTGACGGCCCGCTCCAGCACGGCGTCCGAGGCGCGCGCCAGAAACAGGTTCAGCGGCGTCATGCGCCGTTCGATGTATACATGGCGCAGGACGATGAGTTCGCCGGTTTCCTCCAGGAGGCTGGGAATCTGTTCGCGCAGTTCAGCCAGCAGCCTGTCCGAGAACCGCGCGCGCGGCAGCGCGACCTGCGAGTACTCCCAGGTGTCGGCCATGCGCCCGGCGCGGTCGTGCTTCTTCACCAGTTGATACTTGCGCCGCACGGTGGCGTGATCCATGCCGTCCTTGGCGATGCGGTCGCGTATCAGCTTGAAGACGTAGGGATAGGATGGCAGGGTGAAGACCGTCATGACCAGCCCTTTGATGCCGGGGGCGATGTCGAAGGCATCGCGCGAATGCGCAAGGTGGTGCAGGAAGTCGCGATAGAAAAGCGTCTTGCCCTGTTTTTGCAGGCCTATGGCCGTATAGAGCTCGGCTTTGGGCTTGCGCGGGAGCAGCGTATTCAGGAAATGCACATAGGCCGCCGGGGTTTCCATGTCGACCAGGAAATAGGCGCGCGTGAAGCTGAACAGCGTGCTCAGGTCGTCGGGGGCATGCAGCAGGGCGTCCAGGCGGATGTGGCTGGAAGGCGTGTGCAAAAGGGCGATGGCAAAGGGATGCGTCGTGCCCTGGTTGATCAGGCGGCCAACGATGTACGCGCCCTTGTTGCGGAAGAACAGGGAGTTCAGGACATGGACCTGGCAGTCGGGCGCGATGCGGCCGCCCATGCCGCGGGGCAGCAGGCGGCACAACTGCCGCAGGGCCATGCGCGCCAGCTTGCGGGCGTCGGCCGGCAGGTCGGCGAAGGGTGCGGCCAGGCCGAAATCGGCGACCATGCGGACCAGTGAGTTCTCCAGGCCTTCGGTGTTGGGGTAGTACACGCGGTACGAAGGCAGTCGGCTGTCCAGGTATTCGGTGGCGATGGCGGGCCGCACGAACAGGAAATCGTTGTTGAAGTAATCACGGTGCAGTATGCGGCAGGAAACCGAATTGAAGAAGGTTTCGGCGCATTCGGGCTGGCGATGCCCTGAAAGCAGCAGCACGTATTCCGACTTCACGGCCTGCCAGAAAGAAAGCTGCGCCGGCGTCAGGCCTTGCAGGGCCGACGCCCCCTCCGGGCTGGCGTCGCTGCCTTTCAGCGCATTGGCCAGCAGCGCCGTGCATTCGTTCACGCGCGTATCGTAGTACTCGATGCGTTCCTGGGAAAGCTGCTGGATGCCGCGCCAGTTCCCCGATTCGAACAGCGACTTGGCGCGCTGGGCGCCGTAGCGGAACAGGGCGTAATGGCGATTGAAGCCGTCCAGCATGGCCTGCGCGACAGCCTGCGGCGGCAGGCCGGCTGGCTGCATGGGCTCGATGCGCTGATGGTCTCCCGCGAAGATCATGGCAGGGCTCTTGGCTTATGCGTTCAGGGGCGGCTGGGCGGCAACACAGGCGCGGCGCTCAGGCGGTTTCGTTGAACAATTCACGCCCGATCAGCATGCGCCGGATCTCGCTGGTGCCGGCGCCGATTTCATACAGCTTGGCGTCGCGCCACAGGCGGCCGGTGGGGTACTCGTTGATATAGCCGTTGCCGCCCAGTATCTGTATGCCTTCGCCGGCCATCCAGGTGGCTTTCTCCGCGCAATACAGAATGACGGCGGCGCAGTCCTTGCGCACTTCGCGCACATGGCCCGAACCGAGCCTGTCCAGATTCTTGCCCACCGCGTAGCAGAAGGCGCGGCTGGCCTGCAGGGTGGTGTACAGGTCGGCGACCTTGCCTTGTATCAGCTGGAATTCGCCGATGGCCTGGCCGAATTGCTTGCGGTCGTGGATGTAGGGCACCACCACGTCCATGACGGCCTGCATGATGCCCAGCGGGCCGCCGGCCAGGACCGCGCGCTCGTAATCCAGGCCGCTCATCAGGACCTTGACCCCGCCATTGAGCTCGCCCAGGATGTTCTCTTCGGGTATTTCGCAATCCTGGAACACCAGTTCGCCGGTATGGCTGCCGCGCATGCCCAGCTTGTCCAGCTTCTGCGCCACCGAGAAACCCTTGTAGCCCTTCTCGACGATGAAGGCCGTGATGCCGCGTTGCCTGGCGGCCGGATCGGTCTTGGCGTAGACCACCAGCGTATCGGCATCGGGGCCGTTGGTGATCCACATCTTGGTGCCGTTCAGCACATAGCGGTCGCCTTTCTTCTCGGCTCGCAGCTTCATGCTGACCACATCGGACCCGGCGCCCGGTTCGCTCATGGCCAGCGCGCCGACGTGCTCTCCGCTGACCAGCTTGGGCAGGTACTTGCGCTTTTGCGCTTCCGTGCCGTTGCGATGCAGCTGATTGACGCACAGGTTGGAGTGGGCGCCGTAGGACAGGGCCACCGAGGCGCTGGCGCGCGAGATCTCTTCCATGGCGATCATATGCGCCAGATAGCCCATGTTGGCGCCGCCGTAGGTTTCGTCCACCGTCATGCCCAGCAGGCCCAGGTCGCCGAACTTGCGCCACAAGTCCATGGGAAACTGGTCGCTGCCGTCGATTTCGGCGGCTCGCGGCGCGATCTCGGCCTGGGCAAAATCGTGAACGGCGTCGCGCAGCATGTCCAGGTCGGAGCCCAGATCGAAATTCAGGCCGGGAAGATTCATCGTTGTCTCCAGTGTCGATCCTGAAAGCGGCCTCTGGAGCAGGCGGCCGGCTTTGCAGGGAGGGGAAAGTGTATTTATATTACGTTTACGTAAACGTCAACTACAAGGGTTTTCCCGAATCAACGGGAGTCGGGCTCGTCAAGGTCATGAAAGCGCCGATGCATGAAGGCCTCATCTTGAAGTTCGCCGCGCCAGCAAGGCTTCGCACTCTTTCTGCTGAACGTCGATTTCCTTCAGCGTTTCCTCCAGATCGCGGCGCTGCTGCTCCAGCACGCCGCGATGCTTGGCCAATACCGACATGTAGTGGCGCAACTGCGCCGCCGTGTCCCCGGGGCCGTCGTACATGTCGATGAGGCTGAGGATCTCGCTTAATTGCAGGCCCAGTCTTTTGCCTCGAAGGGCAAGCTTGAGGCGGGTGCGGTCGCGCGCCTGGTAAACCCGGTTGCGGCCATCGCGGCTGGGACTGACGATGCCCTGGTCTTCATAAAAGCGTATCGTTCGAGGAGTGATGGAAAACTCCTGCGCAAGCTCGGAAATGGTCCAGGTGGTGTCGGTCATGGCGAGTGAATTAGCAGTTTACGTTAACGTAAACTATGATGCCATATTATGTGGCAAAGGCCTATCGCGTTAAACACGGAGACACGATGAACCCGAATGAAAAGAAACTGGACTATCCCTGGGGCGACCAGCAGCCGGAGCCCGGCCAGACCCGCGTGGTGGCCGACGGCTTGCGCTGGATACGCATGCCGCTGCCCTTCGCCCTGGATCACATCAACCTGTGGCTGCTGCGCGATGAAATCGACGGCCGCCAGGGATGGACCATCGTGGACTGCGGCGTGGCGCGCGACGAGGTCAAGGCCTTGTGGGAGCAGGTGTTCGAGAACGCGCTGGAGGGACTGCCCGTGCTGCGGGTGATCGTGACCCATATGCATCCCGACCACGTGGGCCTGGCGCACTGGCTGTGCGAGCGCTGGAATGCGCCCTTGTGGATGACCGCCACCGACTTCATGACGGCGCGGCTGTGGTCCAGGCCCGCCGTGAACGGTTTGAACGCGGGCGGCCCCAATGGCCAGTCGGCGGTCGAGCACTTTACCCGCCATGGCCTGGCCGACCCGGAAGCGCAAGAGAAAATCCGCCAGCGCAGCAGCTACTACCCCAGCCTGGTGCCCGATGTCCCGGCCCGTTTTCATCGCATCATGGACGGCGACAGGTTCACGATAGGCGGGCGCGAGTGGCGCGTTATCGTGGGTTATGGACATGCCCCGGAGCATGCCTCCTTGTATTGCGAGACGCTGCAAGCATTGATATCGGGCGACATGGTGCTGCCGCGCATATCGACCAACATCAGCGTGTTCGACTACGAGCCCGACGCCAATCCCTTGCCGCTGTATTTGAATTCATTGCGCGCCTACGACAGCCTGCCCGAAGGCACCCTGGTGCTTCCATCCCATGGCCGGCCTTTTCGCGGGCTGCATGAACGCATCGCGCAGCAGCATGCCCACCATGCCGAACGCCTGCAGGAAGTTCTTGATGCCTGTATCCAGCCGCAAAGCGTCACGGACATCGTCCCGGTGATGTTCAGGCGCAAGCTGGACTTGCATCAGCTTACCTTCGCGATGGGCGAGGCGCTGGCGCACTTGCATGCCCTGTATTTCCAGGGGAAGCTGAGCCGGTCCACCGACGCGGACGGCGTCATTCGATTTCAGCAGGCAGCCGCCTAGCATCAAGCCCCCTGTTCGGAGCATTCATGATTCCTGATTGGGCGATGCAGGCCCTGCCCACCTTGCCGGTATTCGCGGTGCTGGCGGGGGCTACTTTCGTGGGCGGCCTGATGCGCGGCTTTACCGGCTTCGGAGCCGGTTTGCTGATGGCCCCCGTTTTCAGCTTGTTGATGCCGCCCACCCATGTGCTGGTGGTCATCCTGTTGCTGAATCTGCTGACGACCATCCAGATGCTGCCCGACGCGCTGCGCATCGTCGACTGGAAGCTGGTCATGCGGCTGTTCCTGCCCTCCTTGCTGGGTCTGCCCGTGGGACTGGCCATGCTGCACATGGTGGATCCGGTCATCATGCGCAAGACGGTGGGGGTCGTGGTAACGCTGGTAGCCGTATTGATGCTGGCGGGCTGGTATTACAAGGGCCGACGCGGCGTGCTGCAGGATACGCTGACAGGCGCCGTCAGCGGCTTCATGACGGCCATCGCAGGCATAGGCGGGCCGCCCATCATCCTTTATCTGCTTTCCATTCCCGGAATGTCGTCCAGCGTGTTGCGGTCGGTCAGCCTGGTGTACTTCAGTTTTGCACAGGTGGCCACCCTGACGCCGCTGGCCATCGGCGGATCGCTGCGCGTCGAACATGCGGTCTACCTGGCCGTCCTGATGCCGGTGTCCATCATCGCCAGCATGCTGGGCACGTGGCTGCATCGATGGTCCGTGGGACGCCAGCAAAACTACGTGCGCGTGGCGTCCCTGTACCTGCTGCTGTTTACCGGCCTGGCCGCGTTCTTCCTGTAGAACCCGGGCCTGGCGTCCGCCCTGGGCGCCGCCGCCCCTAGCGATTGGACAAGGCCAGTTTCAAGGCCAGGCCCAGAAATACCGCGCCCGCGACGCGGTTCAGCACGCGTTGCGCGGTGGGCGATCGTTGCATGCGCTGGCCCACGGTTCCCGAGAACCAGGCGATCAGGCCGAAGACCAGCAAGGTGGCCACCATGAACAGCGCGCCCAGGCTGACGGTTTGCGCCGCCACCGATCCGCGCCCGGGGCTGGTGAACTGAGGCAGGAAGGCCAGGAAAAACAGCGATACCTTGGGATTGGTCAGATTCATGACGATGCCGCGCCGATAGAGCAGCGCCTTGCCCAGCCGCAGCGGCTTCTCTTCGCCGCCTGTCTGAACAGGCGCGCGGAAAGCGCCCCAAGCCAGATAAACCAGGTAGGCGGCTCCGGCCAGCTTGAGTACGGTGAAGGCGGTTTCCGACGCCGCGAATACGGCTGCCAGGCCCACGGCCACCGCCAGCGTATGGCCGATCAGGCCCGTGCAAAGCCCCAGCACGACGAACATCCCGGACGTGCGACCCCACATGGCCGATTGCATCAGCACGAACAGGTTGTCGGGGCCGGGCGCCAGGGCCAGCAGCACGGCAATCCCGAAGAAAGAAAGCGCTACGTCATAAGTCAGCATGATGGGGCCGGGCAAGATACATTATCATCGAGACTTGAAATTCTAACGCTCATTGACGATACACCATGGCCAAATCCGCATCCGCCCACCTGGATACCCTGTTGCAACACGCCGGCACCGCCCAGTTCGATCCGGTCACCGGAGCCGCTCCCGTGGCGCTTCCTTCCATGCGGACCAGCACGGTGCGCTTCCAGAACCTGGACGTGCTCGACCGGACCCAGGCGGGCAAGGCCAGAGGCGAGCGCAGCGTGACCTATGGCCGCGTGGGCATGGAAACCCATGCGGCGCTGGAAGAAATCTTCTGCGAGCTGGAAGGCGCCGAGCGCGCATTCCTGGCCTCATCCGGAATGGGCGCCATCACCCTGGCGCTGCTCAGCGTCCTGAACGCCAGCGATCACGTGCTGATTGCCGACTGCGCCTATGGCCCGGTGCGCTACCTGGACAAGACCGTGCTGACGCGCATGAACATCGATGTGTCCTACTGCCGCGCCATCGTGTCCGAACTGGAAGCGCAGCGGCGGCCCAATACGCGCGTGCTGTACATCGAATCGCCCGGATCGCTGCTGTTCGAAATGCTGGACATCCCCGCCCTGGCCGAGTATGCGCGCAAGCACAAGCTTGTCCTCATTACCGACAACACCTGGGGATCGGGCTATGTCTATCGGCCGCTGGACCTGGGTGCCGATATGTCGGTGGTGGCGGGCACCAAATACGTGGGCGGCCATTCGGACCTCATGCTGGGGGCCGTCATGGCCAGGGATCCGTCCATCATCAAGCGCATCAACGATACCCATTACGCCATGGGTTACTCGGTTAGCGCCGACGACGCCTGGCTGGCCATACGCGGCGTGCGAACCTTGCCCCTGCGCATGCGCCAAAGCGCCCAGAACGCGCTGGAAATCTGCGATTTCCTCGCCACCCGCCCCGAAGTGGCGCGCATCTACCACCCCGCCTTGCCCAGCGACCCGGGCCATGCCATCTGGAAGCGCGACTGCACCGGCTCCAACGGCATGCTGTCGGTGGAATTGAAGCTGGCCCCCGCCGCGGCCCGCCGCTTCGTCGACAGCCTGGCCTTGTTCGGCATCGGGTTTTCATGGGGCGGCTTCGAAAGCCTGGTCCAACTGGTGGATCACGCCGCATTGCAGCCTCACGGCTACTGGCAGCCCAATGACCATGCCGTGGTCCGCCTGCACATAGGCCTGGAGTCCCCGGACGACCTGGCGGCGGACATCGCACAGGCCTTGGACAAGGCCCAGGCCTGAGCGACGAAAGAACGCTCTTACGCTGTCAGCTTATGTTTTTCCTGAGGGGCGATCGACCAACGGAAACGGGTCGGGCATGGGGTGATGAAAGCCAGCGACGGCCGCCACCTCGCCGAACCGCTCGACAAAGACGATAACGGTGATTCCAGATGTTGTCGCTGGGAACCGGGAATTTGTCTTCCAGATATTTAATGGCGCCATGCTTCGGAAAAAGCATCCCTCAATAATATATTCATCAAAGGCGGCTGGTTCAGGGCGGGAGGGGCGGTTACGCGCGCGCCGAAAAAATGGCCTTGAACGGGGGCCTGAGAGGGCGCGCATGTCTGAACAAAAAAACCAGCCGGGGGCTGGTTTTTTTGTGAGTTCGCGCCCGACCCCGTTCAAGGCCGTTTTGTCGGGAAATCCTGGCGCAGCCAGGATCGGAAGCGTCTAGCCCCTCTCGCCTTGACCCAGGCGCCGCTTAAGAACGAGAACGTTGAAACGAGAGCACCGCAACTCAAGTATCAAATGCGATTCGATGACATTCTGTCGCAAGAAGGCATCAGAAGAACGAAGGCGCAGCCTACTTGCTCACCATCTCCAGCAGCTTCTGCGCCTCTTCTATCGTCCCTTCATAGCTGTTCGTCATCGTCGGCGACGTCACATACTTCCCGCCCACCGCAATGCTGGGCGTCCCTTCGATCTTGTAGGCCTTGGCCAGCTCGTTCGCCCGCATCACCTTGGACTTGATGCCGAAGGAATTGAACACATCCATGAAGGCCTTGCGATCCACGCCCTGGCTGGCCACCCAGTCCGCAATCGCATCAGCGTCATAGATGCGCTTGCGCTGCACATGTATCGTCTTGAAGACATCGTCGTGCAGATCCAGGCGATTCATCGCTTCCAGCGAGTAGTAGAGCTTCTGCAGGTCTTCCATGCTGGCATTGAATGCCACCGGCACCGGGCGCAGCACCGCGTTCTCGGGCAGCGTCTTGGCCCATTTCTGAACCAGGGGCTCGATGGCGTTGCAATGCGGGCAGGTATAGGCGAAGAACTCCAGAACCTCGATCTTGCCCGTGGTGTCCGAGGGCTGGGCGGGTTCAACCACAACGTAGCGATCGGCCGCCTGGGCTTGGGCTGCGGGCAAAAGCAATGCGCCGGAGCCGACGGCAAGAATGGCAAGAGCGCGTAGAAGCAGATGTTTGAGCGACATAATATTTTCCAGGAAAACCAAAGCCATTGAGACTGCAAACGTAGCGACAAGTTCAGCCGGCCGGACCGTTCAAGGGCGGACGACCGATGAATCGATTTTCTCCGCGCCCAGCCGCGCGCGCGAACGGTTCATCTCGTCTATGCCCTTGAAGGGCCCCACCCGCACGCGATTGACCGTTGCGCCATTGACCTGGGCCTTCTGCACCTGAGCGGGGAGCCCAAGCAGCAGAATGCGCGCCTTGACCGCCTCGGCGTCGCTTTCCGAACGGAAAGCGCCCGCCTGCAGATAATAGGTGGTCTGGGTGGCGGCCGTGGCCGGCTTGGCGGGCGGTTCGGTGCCCGGGGGGAGCTTGGCGGCCGATGATGCCGGAGCGCTTGGAGCGGCGGCCGGAGCAGACTGGCCGGCCGCGGGCTTGTCGGCGCTGCCCAGGCTGGCGATCAGGTTGCCGATATTGTCTTGCGCGGGAGCCGTTCCGGGCGCTGCCGGCGCCGTGCCCGGCAATGGAGCGGGAGCGGTGGCCGTCGGTCCCGTCGCCGGCAGGCCGGCCGGACCGTTCTTGCCGTACAGGCCGATGTTGGGATCGGGCGCCTGCCGGACGTCGGGCAGCAATGTCTTGGCCGGATCGCGGCTGGCCTTGTCCACGAAAGGCATGGGCACCTGCGTAACGAACAAAGCCACCGCCACGGCGGCGATCAGCCCGACAATCAGGCCGATCAGTATTCCGAACAGCGTGCTGCCGCCCGATTTGGAGCTAGACGATTTGCGACTGTTGCGGGCCATAGAAGTGTCTTACATCCTTTCAGGAGCGGAAACCCCGAGCAGTTCGAGGCCGTTTGCGATAACCTGCCCGGTGGCGCTGGCCAGGCGCAAGCGCGCAAGCCGCAATTCGGTGTCGTCGACCAGCACGCGCTCGGCGTTGTACCACGCATGGAAATCGGCGGCGCAGTCCCGCAGCCAGAAGGCCAGGTGATGCGGGGCCAGTTCCTGCGCGGCCAAAGCCAGGGTGCCGGGGTATTCGGCCAGGCGCTGCATCAAGGCGAACTCCGTTGGGGCCAGCAGCTTGTCGACGGCGGCGGCCGGTATGCGCTCGGCCAGCTCGGGCGACTGCGCCAGCATGGAGCAGATGCGGGCATGGGCATACTGAATATAGTACACCGGGTTTTCTTCGCTTTTGGATAGCGCCAGGTCGATGTCGAAGACGAACTCCGAGTCGGCGCGGCGCTGGATCAGGAAGAAGCGCACCGCATCCTGGCCCACCCATTCGATCAGGTCGCGCAGGGTCACGTAGCTTCCCGCGCGCTTGGAAATCTTGACTTCGGCGCCGTTGCGCACGACCTTGACCATCTTGTGCAGGATGTAGGCCGGGAAATCCTTGGGTATGCCAAGACCTAGGCCCTGCAGGCCCGCGCGCACGCGGGCAATGGTGCCGTGGTGATCGGTGCCCTGGATGTTGATGGCGCGATGGAAGCCGCGCTCCCATTTGGCCACATGGTAGGCGACATCGGGCACGAAATAGGTATAGCCGCCTTCGGACTTGCGCATGACGCGGTCCTTGTCGTCGCCCGTGCCCAGTTCGGTCGTGCGCAGCCAGAGCGCGCCTTCGCTTTCGTAGGTGTGCCCCGAGGCAACCAGCGCCTGCACGGTTTTTTCGACGCGTCCGCTGGTGTACAGGGAGCTTTCCAGATAGTAATTGTCGAACTTCAGGCCGAAAGCCTGCAGGTCCAGATCCTGTTCGCGCCGCAGATAGGTGACGGCGAAAAGCCGTATGTCTTCCAGGCTGTCGATATTTCCGGTGGCCGTGACCGGCACGCCATCGGAAGCCTGCACCGTGGCCTTGGCCTGGAAGTCGCGGGCGATGTCGACGATGTAATCGCCCTTGTAGCCATCCGCCGGAAAATCGGGCGAGTCGGGGGCGATGCCCCGGGCGCGCGCCTGCACGCTGATGGCCAGGTTGTCGATCTGGTTGCCGGCGTCGTTGTAATAGAACTCGCGCGTTACGTCGAAACCCTGGGAACTGAACAGGCGGCAAAGCGAATCGCCCAGGGCGGCCTGCCTGGCATGGCCGACATGCAGCGGCCCGGTGGGATTGGCCGATACGAACTCGACCATGAGCTTTTCCGCGTTTGCCGGCAGCCGGCCATAGCGGGCGCCTTCCTGGGCAATGGCTTGCAGGACGGCCTGGCGCGCCGCGACGGCCAGCCGGAAATTGATGAAGCCCGGCCCGGCGATCTCGGCCGAGGCCACGACTTCCCGCGTAGCGGGGTTGGCCAGCAGGGCGTCGACGATCTGCTGGGCCAGCTCGCGCGGATTGCGTCCGGCCGGCTTGGCCAGCTGCATGGCAACATTGCAGGCGACATCGCCGTGGGCGGCGACCTTGGGGCGTTCGAGCAGAACCGTGGGTGTTGCCTGGGGCAGGATAGCGCCGACGGCGGCCCTTATAAGCGAAATGAGCTGTTGTTGTTGCCCTGGAAGCATAAGACGAATAGATAAGCGAAAAGAATATGTGGCCGGGCCCGGATGAATCTGGCGGGCCGTTGGGTTGGCGCCCCTGCGCAAACGCCATGAAGATGCAAATGATAACGTGATTTCCGCGAGTATGGGCTGGCCTGGCGCCGGCCGCGCCGGGGCGCGGCCTGGTCAGGCGGCGAGGGCAGGCCATCCCAGTTCGTCGTGCAGCCATTGCGCATAGCCCGACATGTCGACCGTGCCGACCTCGGAGCCGGCGCGGCTGCGCCAGTTTTCATGGCGTGCGATCAGCGCTTCGCTGCGGGCCCGCGCTTCGCGCCCCAGCAGCGGGTGATCGTCCTGATAGGCATGCCGCGTGGAGCCGTCCGCGTTGTCTGCGCGGCGGTCGCCCTCTTGGGCGGATCGCAGCGCGGCGGAGCGCTCGTCGTGCAGGATGGGTTGGGTGATTTCCCGGTCGTCCGCCGGCAGCGGATGGAAGCCGACCGCGGCGGCGCGGGCTTGCCAGAGCATCCAGTTGAGGGCCACGTCGGCCAGGTCGCCGCGCGTCGTGGGCCGGCCGTCGGCTCCGCGCAGCGCGCCCCCGCCGATGTCCGCATGCGCCCCGATGAATGGGGCTTCGACGATATTGTGGCCGTCGGCGTCCGAGGCCAGGGTAAGCGGGAAGATCCAGCGGCGTTCGTGCAGTGCGACCGCGTGCGCGACCCATTGCCAGGCAGAGGCGATGGTCAGGTCGTAGTTGGGCCGCCTGAGCCCGGTGGGCCCGAATTGCGCCACGGTGTCGAACAGGCCCATGAAGCGCAGATCGATGCAGGCGGAGACATGGCCGCGCACCGTATCGGTGTACGAGAACAGGCCTGCGGCGGTGTGCTGGTTGATCAGGTTGCCGAAATGCCTGGCCAGCGCCGCTCCGCGCGAGAATCCGATGATGTCGATGGGGATGGGGTCGTTCAGGCCGCCGTCCCGGCTCAGGGTGTTGAGCAGCGACTGCCACTGGTTCTCGATGATCTGGGCCGACCGTCCCGCCGTGATGGCATCCCAGTCCAGGTACATGGAATTGCCGGGCCCCGGATGGTAGAAGACCGGGCCGTCGCGATAGGCCTGGCTCATTTTCCAGATATTGCTTTGTGTGCCGGAGCTTTGACGCGTACCGTCGAAGGCGAACAGCAGCAGGCCCAGCGGATCGGCATGGCGCCTGGGCTGTTGCGCGGCATAGCCCAGAGCCTGGTTGCCGGGCACCGGGCCCAGGGGATCGGGCTCGGCGTAGTGGCCCCACTGCGGCAGATAAGTGCGCAGCAGATTGTCATGCCAGCCGGTTGCCGCATCGAACACCTGGCCGGGCAGGCGGATGTCCAGGTTCAGGTCGCCGGCGACACGTGTTGCAAGACCCATGGGGCTGTAGCTGGCCTGCCAGCGTATTTGCCTGTGCTGGTCGGTGAGCAGTCTGGGCGCCCCGACAAGGTCGGAATGCACCCAGTACAGCGCCGATGAGGCGTAGTCGATCACGCCGACCAGCGCGTGGTGGGCATAGATGTAGCGCCGGCTGAGGACAAACGCCTGATCGTCGCGGCCGGCCACGGCTGCGGCACCGGCGTTATCGTCGATTTGCCGTTCGGCGACCAGGCGGTTGTCCAGGTAGAAGTAATCGGTGTCGGCCTGCGGTGCGCGCCTGGCGATGCGGTGGCCGAATGCGTTGTGGACATAGCTTGCCAGCAGTCCGCCCCGGGCGCGTACCCGGACCAGCCGGCGATTGGGGCCGTAATCCAGCTCATGGCCCTCGACGGACAGCGGCAGGCCGGAGGCGTCGCGTTGCACGGATGGCATGCGGGTGGAGCCGTTCATCCGCTTCGCCGCCATGGAGCCATCGTCGTTCCAGGCAAACCAGGCCGATTCCTGCGGGCCGCTTGGGCGGCCAGCCCTGCCTGCGGGGAGCGTTCCGGACCATTCCGCGCCGACCAGCCTGGAACGGTCGTCGTAGGCATAGCGCCAGGTTTCGCGGTGATCGCCGATGACATGCTGTTCCTGGCTTAGGCGGCCCTGCGGGTCGTAATGGTGGCGCAGCAGCCAGACGGGCTCGTCGTGGTCGGACAATGCCAGCAGGTCGGCCCGGCCCTGGTCGTCCAGGGCCGTGGACAATTGCAGTCCATTTCCATAGCGGTATCCCGGCATGCCCGGCACGCTGTCGATGACGACGTGGGTATGCCCCTGGGCATCGTGCCACAGCATGGCGGCCAGGCGCCCCTGATCGTTCCAGCGGTATTCCAGGGATCCGCCTTCGGGCAGCCGATGCCGCAACAGGCGGTGCGAGGCGTCGTATTCGAACGATTCGGTGTAGTGCAGGGGTTTGGGGCTTGCCGTTGCGCGGCTGACCGTGCGCCGCGCCAGGCGCTTGTGCGCATCGTGTTCGCGCGTCTCGGTTTCGTGTGGATGATCGATGCGCGACAGCAGGGAGCCACGCCAGGAAAGCGTGGTGACCTGTTCGGACCGGGCGTTTTTTTCGATCAGCCGCAGGGGGCGGCCAAGCGCGTCGTATTCATAGCGGACGGTATCGCCGTTGGCGAAAAGCCGTTGCCCCGGCAGGCCTTGCGGGTTGTAGCGGATGCTTTCGGTGCCGGTCAGCGACGAGCTCCAGGACGCGCGGCTGCCGTTGGCGTGATAGCGCAGCGCCAGCCCCGGCCAGCCTGGCGTGCCCGGGCGCACTTCGCGTACCGTGCCCTGCGCGTCGCGCTGCAGGGCGGCGCCATCCAGTTGCAGCAGGCGGCCGCCTTGATCGTAGCGGGCCCGGCTGCCCGGAGGCGCGCAGCCGGGGCAGGCGGCGCCGCTGACCCGGGTCAGCACGTGGCGGCCGCCGGCCAAAGCGGTTTCGAACCGGGTTTCGCGGCCTTGGGCATTGCGCGCCACGGTCAGCCCGCTTTGGGCGGCGGTGGGCCTGCGTGCATAATGCAGCGCCACTTTGCCGGCGGGGCTGTCGGGCTGGCCCGAAATGGAAAGAATGGCGCGGCCCTGTGCGTCGTAGGCCCAGGTATTGAGTCTGGCCGCATTCCGCTCGCCGGATGAGACGATTTCGATGCCGGTCAGGGCGTAGGGGTTTCCCGCCTGGCGTTCGGCTTCGTAAAGATAGCGCCGCTGCATGCCGTCGGGCCGTATGACGCCGGTCAGTCGCATGAGGGCGTCGTACCGATAGCGGAAGCGGCCAAGGGCGGTATCGATGTGATCGAGCCGCGCCCGCCCGTCGACGATGTCGTAGCCGAAGCGCAGCGCCGTGCCGGCGTCGTTGTCGATGCGTTCGATGGTGTGGGCCAGGGGGCCGGACGGCGCCGCGCGATGGATGTACAGGTTTGCGCCCTCATCGGAACGGATGCGGATCAGGTAGCCGTACTGGTTGAAGCGCAAGGTCTTGCGGCCGGGCCAGGACCACACCCAGTCGTTGCCGTGGGCGGCAAGGGCGCCGTGCGCATTGGCCAGAGGTTTTCCACCCGCCTGGCGGAACTGGATGCGGCGGCCGTCGGCCTGCACGATCTGCCAGCGTCCGCCGACATGGAACAAGCGCGTGTCGTAGGACAAGGCCCATCCCCGGCCCAGCACCGATGGACGCCGGTCGAACGCGTTGTAGTGACGCAGGATTTCGAGCTGCGGCGCCATGGGGTGGGCGGGCAGGTCGGTTTCTTCCTGGTACTTGTTGCCCGTGACCAGATGTATGGGGTTGCCCGCGGCCAGGCTGAGCCCGGGCTCGGTGTTGGCGGCGCCGGCAACGCCGCCCTGGCCGCAGGGCGGACCCAGCTGCGGGGGGCCGCAAGCGCCCTGCGTTCGGGCGGCGTCAGACAGGCATGCAAGGCATGCCAGCAATAGGGCGCGGAGCATGCGGGACATGGCGGTTCCATACAAAGAAAACCCCGATATCTTGCTGCTTGGCAGCGCTCTTTAGATAGGGTAGTGTATCAATGTGTCTATTGAGGGAAACCGAAAATGCTAGTCGTCTTTCACTCTAAAGCAGCCGCCGAAGTGTTGATGTTCTCCAAACACGCCTTGCCCATACTCAAGGCCGCCGGCAAGCCGTACACCGATACGCTTCCAGAACGGGGCGTCATCACCCGCGACCAGCTGGATGCCGCCATAAAAGGCATAGAGCAGGCCATTTCCACCGATACGGAGTCCGAATTCCCCGACGATCATCAGGACGACAACGATTCCAAGACGCATCCCATTGCCCAGCCGGTCAGCTTTCGCCGCCGCGCCTTTCCCCTGCTGGCCATGCTGCGTCTGTCGCGCGAGCACAATGCCGATGTCATGTGGGAACCCGCGCCCACGTGGTAAAAAATTCGCCTGGCCCTATGCCTTCACGGGAGCATCTATGCGCAGTGTAGTCACGATCATTTTCAACAACCGGCAGTCGCTCGAACTGACGACCGACGTCGATCCCGCGGGCCAGGCGCCGGTGGCGGCGCGCGACTGGTTCGACGCGACCTGGACACGGCTGGGCTGCGAACCGCTGCGCCCCAGCGGCAAGGTGCTGCTGCTGGACAAGATTCTGGGCGTGGCCGACGCGCTGGGCTATGCCAAGCTGTCCCAGGACGAACAGCAGGCCCATGAATACGCCCGGCAGGCGGCGCTTGCACTGGAAAAGCCGCGCATTACGGTGGATCTGCCGGGACTGGTCGTGGGTTTCTGAGCCGCCGCGTCCAGCCCCGCCGATGCGACCGGGCTCCAAAGGCGGGCCGGCCCTGGTGCTTGTCCGGCTGATCGAACCAGGCAGCGCGCTAGCGGATACCCGCGCGCATGAACGATTGCACGAACTGTCGCTGGAACAGCAGGAAGGCGATCAGCAGGGGCGCGGCGCTGAGCAGCGTGGCGGCGGTGATGATGGACCAGTCTATTCCCTGATCCGTCGAAGCGAACACCTGCAGGCCCACCGTCAGGGGGCGCGATTCCACTGAATTGGTGATGATCAGGGGCCACAGGAAGTTGTTCCAGTGATAGCTGACCGATACCAGCCCATAGGCCACGTATATGGGGCGGGCCAGCGGCACGTAAACCTTCAGCAATATCTGCCAGCGGCTGGCGCCTTCGACGCGGGCCGCTTCCTCCAGCTCCAGGGGCACGGTCTTGAAGGTCTGGCGCAGCAGGAAGATGCCGAATGCGGATGCAAAATAAGGCAGGCCCACCGCGAAAATGGTATCGCGGACCCCCAGCCACGACATCAGCCGGTAGTTCTCGACGATCAGCACGTCGGGCATGATCATCAACTGCAGAAGCACCAGCAGGAAGACCAGGTCGCGTCCTTTGAACTCGAAGCGCGCGAACGCATAGGCCGCCAGGGTCGACAAGACCAGTTGCGCCGCCAGCACCATGGTGACCAGGATGAAGGTATTCAGGAAGTAGCGCGCGAAGGGCGCCGCATGCCAGGCCGCGATGAAATTGTTCAAGGTCAGCGGGGCGGTCAGGTCGAAGTTGGTCGAATAGGCGGAAGGGTGGAAGGCCGCCCACAGCGTATACGCCAGCGGCAGGAACCACAGTATGCCCAGCAGCCAGGCGCCCACGGTATCGAGCTTTTGCGTCATTGGTAGTGTGTCCTGCGGTCGAGCCAGCGGAACTTGATGAAGGCTGTAATTGAAAGAATCAGCAGCAGCACGACCGACAGGGTCGCGGCGTACGAGGTGTCCCAGTAGCTGAATCCCACTTCATAAATGTAGAACAGCAATAAGGTGCTGGCATTGTCGGGGCCGCCCTTGGTCATGACCAGCACATGATCGACCAGGCGGAAGGCATTGATCAATGCATTGATCAGCACGAACAGCGTGGTGGGCATGAGCAGCGGCAGCAGCACCCTATGGAAGTACTGCCAGCGCGAGGCGCCCTCCAGCAGGGCCGCTTCGCGCAGCGAAGGCGAGATCTGCTGCAAGGCGGCCAGGTAGAAGATCATGAAGAAGCCGGACTCCTTCCAGATCGTGACCAGCATCAGGGCCGGCAGCGCGGTGTTGCGGTTGCCCAGCCAGTTCATGCCCGGCAGGTTGAACCAGTCGGCGATCTGGTCGATAAGGCCGTACTGCGGCGTATAGAAGAACAGCCAGATATTGGCCACGGCCACCATGGGCAGCACGGTGGGCGTGAAGTAGGCCAGCCGCAGGAAGCCGCGTCCCGCCAGCTTTCGGTTGACCCATAAGGCCATGATCAGCGCGATCGCCACCGACACCGGGATCGTGATCAGTGCATAGGCCAAGTTATTCCACAAGGCTTGCCAGAAAACGGGATCGTCGCCCATGGCGGCAAAGTTCTCCAGGCCCACGAACACGGCCGGACGATTGGCCTTCGGAGTCGAGAAGAAACTATGCCAGAGCGTGGCCAGGGCCGGATAGTGGGTGAATGCGGCCAGCAGGGTAATGGCCGGCAGCAGGAGCAGCCAGCCATACACCGCGTTGAGCGACGAGTTCTTCATGCGCTTTATTTATAGGACCGCAGCAGCCGGTCGGCGTCGCGCTGGGCGTCCTTCATGGCCTGCTCCGCCGTTTTCGAATTGGTCAGCACCGCCTGGATGTTGTCGTTCAGCAGCTTGGTGATGCGCTGGTTGTCATGGGTGGAAAACTCCGCCACGCTGACTTCAAGCTGATCGCGCGCCACCAGGGCGGTCGGCACTTCCTTGACGTAATCCTTCATCTTGTCGGTTTCCCAGGCGGCCGGCGTAACCGCGACATAGCCCGTATCGATGCTCCACGCGGCGGCGTTTTCGGGGCTGGTCATCCATTTGACGAAGGAGTAGGCCGCCTTCTGCTGTTCGGGCGTGGCGGATTTGAACAGATAGAAGTTGCCGCCGCCGGTGGGGCTGCCGCCGTGCTTGGCGCGGGGCATTGGGGCCACGCCGAAGTCGAACTTGGCGTTCTTGCGCACATTGGTCAGGTTGCCGGTGGTGGTCCACATCATGGCCGTCTTGCCGACCAGGAAATCCTTGGGCGTGGTGCCCCAGTCTATCGTGCCGGTGGGCATGACCTTGTGCTTGTAGGCCAGGTCGTGCCAGAACTGCAGCGCTTCGACCACGGCGGGCTTGTCCAGGAACACCTGGTTGCCCGCCTCGTTCATCAGGATGGCGTCGTTGGGCGTGGTCAGCGCCTGGAACAGCCAGTAGGCGAAGCTGCCGCCCGACGGAATCTCCAGGCCCCATTGCGTTACCTGGCCGGAGCCATCCGTCTTGGTCAGCTTCTTGGCCTGGGAGACCAGCTCATCCCAGGTGGCTGGCGGCGCGTTCGGATCCAGGCCGGCGTCCTTGAACAAGTCCTTGTTGTAGTACATGACGATGGTCGAGCGCTGGAAGGGAATGCCCCACGTCTTTCCGCCCGTCTGGCTATTGGCCATGAAGGCCTTGTAAAAGCCGCCCAGCCATTTCTTGTCGTCATCCGACTGAACCAGCGGATCGAAAGGGACGATGGCGCCCTCGTCGATCAGCGTGAACATGTCGGTCGACAACAGCACCGCCAGTTGCGGGGCGTGGCCGCCCTTGTGCGCCGTCAGCGCCTTGGCGACGGAATCCTGGTAGGTGCCGGCATAGATGGACTTGATCTTGATGTCGGGATGGCTTTTTTCGAACTCGTCGACCATGCCGTCCACGATCTTGGTGATGGGACCGCCGACGGCAACGGGGTAGTAGAACTCGATTTCCACAGGCTGAGCCTGGGACCAGGCGGGAGCCGCGCAGAAGGCGCCCGCCAGGCTGAATGCAAGGGCTTTCAAGAAAGTGCGTCGCATGATGTTTTCCTATCAAGAATGAGCGGACGGGCGGTGGAGCGCCTTGCCCGAGGTGTCGAAGAAATGTTGCTGCGTGGGGCTCCAGCGGAGCATGAGTTTTTCGCCGGCGTGGGCACGCAAATGCCCGGCGGCGCGGACGGCGATGCCCGGATTGCTTCCCAGCGTGCACACCACGATGGAATCGGCGCCGAAGTATTCGACGGTCTCGACGGTGGCTATGACGCCGCCCGTGGTGTCTATGGCAATATGTTCCGGACGTATGCCCAGCTTGGCCGCTCCCTCCGGCATGGCTTGAAGCACCTGGCCCAAGCCGCCCAGGTCGCGGCGGGTTTGCGCATCCAGGGTCAGCAAATTCATGGGCGGCGTGCCGATGAAGCGGGCCGAGAATTCGGAACTGGGAATGCCGTACAGCTTGTCCGGCGTATCGTTCTGCTCCACATGGCCGCCGTTCAGCAGCACCACGCGATCCGCCATGCTCATGGCCTCGGTCTGGTCGTGCGTGACGTACACCATGGTGATGCCCAGGTTCTGTTGCAGCGCGCGGATTTCACGGCGCATTTCATGCCGCAACTGGGCATCCAGGTTGGACAAGGGCTCATCCATCAGGCAGACCGGCGCTTCCGAAATCACAGCGCGGCCCAGCGCCACCCGCTGCTGCTGCCCGCCCGACAGCTGCGAAGGCTTGCGGTCCAGCAGCTTTTCCAGACCGAGCAGCGCGGCGACCTTCGCAAGGCGCGGCTTATGCTGCGCGACGGGCTCCTTGCGCACCTTCAGGCCGAACAGTATGTTTTCCTTTACCGACAGATGCGGAAACAGCGCGTAGGACTGGAAGACCATGGAGATCTTCCGCCTGGAAGGCGGCAGGTCGGTCACATCGTTCCCGCCTATGCGTATGCGGCCCGAGCTCGGCGTATCCAGGCCCGCGATCATGCGCAGGGTGGTCGATTTCCCGCAGCCCGAGGGGCCCAGCAGGACGGCGAACGTTCCGGCTTCCACTTCGAAGCTGATCCGGTCGACGGCCGGCGGTGCGTTGCCAAACTGTTTTGTGACGTTATCCAGGATGATCGTAGACATGGGCTAGAAGGAATAGGGGCCGGGAAAATCGCCGATCAGGGCATGGTGCGTGACCAACCCTTGCGGGCCTTGCCAATGCAGCTGGTAGCCCGGCGGCTCGAAGTTGAAATTCAGGTCTTGGGCGGCATCGTCCAGCGTCAATTCGATCTGGTGGGCGGTGCCGGGGCAGGTGGATGCGATGGCTCCGCCCACGCGGCACATGATGGTCCGGTGCAGATGGCCGCACAGAATGCGTTCGATGTTGCGATACGGTGCAATGATTTCCGCGAATGCTTCCCTGCCTTGCAGCAGGCCCAGGTCGTCCATCAGCTTGATGCCGGTTTCAAAGGGCGGGTGATGCATCAATATGACGGTGGGGCGCTCGGGGGCCTGGGCCAGTGCGTCGGCCAGCCAGGCCAGGCGCATGGCGCAGAGCTCGCCGGCGCTGCTGCGCGGAACCGTGGTGTCCAGCGCAACGATGCGCAGCGGCCAGGTATCGACGGTGTACTGCATGAAGGGAAAGCCGGTGTCCAGATAGCGATGCCCGGGAAAGGCGGCGCGCAGCGCGGCCGGGCTATCGTGATTGCCCGGAATAAGCAGGAAGGGAATGTCCAGTTGTTCCAGAAGAGGCTTGAGCAGCTGGTATTCGTCCGCGCGGCCGTGCTCGGTCAGATCGCCGGTGGCCACCACCAGGTCGGGGCGCGGATCCAGCCGGTTCAATGCACTGACGCAGGCGGCCAGGTGCCGCTTGGCCTGTATCAGCGCGCTATGCTTGCCCGCCTGCTGGATATGCAGGTCACTGATTTGCGCGATGAGCATGGCTCTTCCTTTTGGGGGGCGCTGGCACCGCGGCGACGCTGGCGCCGGTAATCAGCCTGTGTGGAAGCTGTGCGCTGCCCGTGCTGCGCTGCTCGATCTGTTGCAGCAGAAGATGGCAGGCCGCCTTGCCGATTTCATAGCCCGGCGCTTCGATCGTGGCCAGGCTGGGCGACATGAAGGCGCCATAGCGGATGCCGTCGAAGCCGGCCACGGAGATATCGCCCGGCACCGATCCGCCGAGCTCCTTGATGCTGGAGATGACGGCGGTGGCCAGCAGGTCGTTGGAGCAGAAGAGGGCGCTGGGCCGCGCCGCCGATTGCAGGATGTCGCGCACGGCGGCGGTGTCCGAGCCGGTGTGGCTGGGCATGATGACATGCTGGACGCGCTTCAATCCCAATTCCCTTGCACTATGCCTGGCGCCGGCCAGCCGCGACCTGGCGCGATCCGACAGATTGAGCGGGCCGCTGACGAAGGCAATGTGCCGATGGCCCAGTTGCGCCAGATGCTTGATCATGTCGGATGCGGCGGCGTAGTTGTCGACGGCGGCGCAAGGATGGACGGTCGATTCGTTGTAGGCCAGCACATAGCTCATGCCGTGCCGCTTCAGCATCTTGAGCACCGAGCTGGCGCGCGCATTGGCGACCGTCAGGATGATGCCGTCGAGCTGGTGGTCGATAAGACGATGGACGGCATCGGTTTCCAGGTCCGGATCGTAATGCGTGGCCGTCATCATGACGCTGTAGCCCGACTGGCGGGCGCGCATTTCGGCGCCCTCGAAACAGTCGGCGAACACGGGGTTGGACAGGGTGGGTAGGGCGAGCCCCAGAGTGCGGGTATTGCCGGAGCGCAAGCTGCTGCCCAGGCGGTTGGGGCGAAAGCCGTGGCGGCCGGCAATGTCCAGCACACGCTCACGGGTGTCGGCCTGGACGAGCCCGGGCCGGTTGAACACGCGCGAGACCGTTGCAGGCGATACGCCGGCTTCGTCAGCGATCCTTAATATGGAGATCGGATTCGCGCGCCGCTTGCTGTCCAAAACGCCCCTCCCAACCGATAAAGGTTTGATGAAAACGTTTTCATATTAGACATCAAGTATTGCGGGCGTATTACAGTGATTACCCGTAGATGGCTGATCTACGGGCGTTCTTTTTTGAGCCGCGGGTTTTCTCGGGGCGGCCTTGTTGGCTGGGGAGTCGCCCGATGCTTTTCTTTGTTGCTCTCTTGTTATGGCTCATCTTCTTGGGTCTGGGCACGAAATTCCAGGTCTCCCTTCTCTTCTATTGACGCCTGCGGGATGGCTGGGATCGGGCTCTGCTCCCCGTGGCCGGTTCGGCGCCTGCGCGCCGAACACCGCATCGCCTTGCTCGTGCGCACGTACGTGCTCCCTTCGCGTACGGCTTGCTCGGCCCCGAAAGTCGCCGCCGCCCGACCCCAGCCACCCCACAGGCTGCGTCGTTGAGATGCGCGGCTCTGTCGGGGCGGGTTGGGTGCTTGGCTTTTTTTTGCGGTGACGTTGGCTGTTTGAAGAGCTCTTGCGCTGTCCCTGACCGCGCCCTGTGGGCGGCGCGGCCAGAGACGTTCGGGCTGGGCATGCATCGGCCGAGAGGGCGGCGATGCCCAACCACATGAGCAAAGGATTCGGCCAGGCCTTCGTCGTCGAGTTGTGCTGAAGATGCCCATGCATTATGAGGGTGTGGTGACTTGCTTGCAGGTGCCTTTACGTCCCACCTTTGGATACGCTCGCATTATGCCTTGCCTTGAGGTGTGGCTGGCAGGCCGGGGCTGGGCGACCGTTGAGCAAGCCGCAGGCCTGGCTTGGAAGCGGGGGCGTAAGAGTGCGCGCTGTTTGAACATAAAATCAGCCGGGGGCTGACTTTATGTGAGTTCGCGCACGTCCCCCGATGGAAAGCCGGGACAAGGGAAGCCCGAAGGGCCGCAGCGATGGGAGCACAGCCCCGGCCTGCCAGCCACAGCGACTCAAGAAACCAAAGATGAGTAAGAAGGTTAGCCGCACCATCTCAAGAAACCAAAGATAGGCAACAAAAAAAGCGCCCCGGCTTTTAACCAGGGCGCTTAATCAATACCATCCAGCCACAAAACCGAACGGCAAAGAAGCCAGGCAGGATCAGGCCGCCATCGCTTCCGCCTTCTGCGCTACCGCATGGCGATTCACCGCGCTAAGAATGGCCAGGAACGAAGCCGTAACGATGTCCCCGTGTATCCCCACCCCGAAGCCCGTCGCCGACTCGCCCACCCGCAACTCCACATAGCAGGCCGCGCGCGTATCCGTGCCCGTGCCGATGGCGTGCTCATGGTAGTCCATGATCTTCACATCGCTGTCCAGCGCATTCACGAATGCCGAAATCGCGCCATCCCCGCGGCCCACCAGATTGCGCACCCGGCCGTTTTCCTCGACCTCGGCCTCGATCACGAACTGATTGCCCGCGCCCGCTTTCGGGTCGCCGGTGATCCGGTGGCGTATCAGCTTCCAGGTCTGCTCGACCTCCAGGTACTCGTCAGAGAAAATATCGTACACCTTGCTGGCCGTGACCTCCGCGCCGGTTTCGTCCGTCACGCGCTGGATGGCGCGGCTGAACTCGATCTGCAGGCGGCGCGGCAATACCAGGCCATGCTCCTGCTCCAGCAGGTAGGAAACGCCGCCCTTGCCCGACTGGCTGTTGACGCGGATCACCGCATCGTAGCTGCGGCCCAGATCCGCCGGGTCGATGGGCAGATAAGGCACTTCCCAGGGCGCATCGGCTTCCTGGCGGGCAAAGCCCTTCTTGATCGCATCCTGGTGCGAACCCGAGAAGGCCGTGAAGACCAGGTCGCCTGCGTACGGATGGCGTGGATGCACCGGCAACTGATTGCAGTACTCGACACAGCGGCGGACCTCGTCGATGTCCGAGAAATCCAGCCCCGGATGTATGCCTTGCGTATACAGGTTCAAGGCCAGCGTCACCAGGTCCACGTTTCCGGTGCGTTCGCCATTGCCGAACAGGCAGCCTTCGATGCGGTCGGCGCCGGCCATGACCGCAAGCTCGGCGGCCGCCACCGCTGTGCCGCGGTCATTGTGCGGGTGCACGCTGAGCACGATGCTGTCGCGCTGCTTCAGGTTGTTGTGCATCCATTCGATCTGGTCGGCGTACATATTGGGCGTCGTCGCCTCGATCGTGGCGGGCAGGTTGTAGATGATCTTCGAGTCCGGCGTGGGCTGCCAGGCTTCGGTCACCGCATTGCACACGTCCAGGGCGAATTCCGGCTCGGTGGTGCTGAAGACCTCGGGGGAATACTCGTAGCGCCAGCTGGTTTCCGGATGCTGGCTGGTGAACTGCTTGACCAGGCGTGTGCCGCTCAAGGCGATTTCCTTGACCTCGTCCTTGCTCATGTTGAACACGATCTTGCGGAAGGCCGGGGCGCAGGCGTTGTACAGGTGGACGATGGCCTTCTTGGCGCCGGCGGCCGATTCCACCGTGCGGCGGATCAGGTCTTCGCGCGACTGCGTCAGGACAATGATGGTGACGTCGTCCGGTATGCGCTTTTCATCGACCAGCTTCCGTACGAAATCGAAGTCGGTTTGCGAAGCCGATGGAAAACCGACTTCGATTTCCTTGAATCCGATCTTGACCAGCTGTTCGAAGAAGCGCAGCTTGCGTTCGACGCTCATGGGCTCGATCAGGGACTGGTTGCCGTCGCGCAGGTCGGTGCTCATCCAGATGGGAGGGTGGGTAATGCGCTTGCTGGGCCATGTGCGTTCGGAAAAGTCGCGTGCGAAGGGTACGAACGGACGGTATTTATGGGACGGATTGGAAATCATGGGTACACCTTTTGTATAACGGAATAGGCGGGTCGCAATCACCGGAGCCGCAATGGGGGCTCTTGAACTTCAATGACGGTATTGGATGGGGATGTGGCGAAAAACAGGCTGCCGAACTGCCACGCGACGCTAGGCCCGGCAACCGATCGGTAGCAGTAGCGATAGGGCTAGCGAGGACAGCAAGGAAACGCGCAAGGGCTTGCGCGAAACACGCAATGCGCCACCCGCAGCATGGCTGCTGGCGTGGGCATCAAAGAGGAAAGCGTGTTGGGCTTGCATGGCGATAGTCAACCATATTTACGGCGCATTGGCAAGTTTTATTGCACTTCCTCTTCGGTGTGCGTAGCGTCCAGCATGGCGGCCTGGCGCCGTGCCAGCGCGATTTTTGCGGCTCGGCCGCTGCGCAATTCGGCGGCGGCGCGTTGCAAATCGCCCACGGTGACGGGTTCGCGGCGATCCTGCCAGGACCATCGCAACACTTCCCGCGCCGGTTCGGACAACTGCGCAGCCAGCATCTGTATGGTGTCTTCCCCGACTATCTTGGCGCGGCCGCGGCGCAGGACGCCCTGCACGAAGCCATACAGAAAATAGGCAATAATAAGCGTGCACAGCGCTACGACGGCCCACCAGAAGAAGGGGTTGTATTGCTTCAGCAGCGCCACGGCCTGGACGCCCAGCGCGTGCAGGCCTTCATAGTCGATGCCGCGGCCGAACGCCACCACACGGTTCAACAGGTCGTACCAGACCAGGGTCACCACCGCGACGACCGCCACGCACACGATTTTTTGCATGGCGGTCAGCTTCAGCAAGGTGTTCCGTAGCAGGGTACGATCCCGGGATGTGGGCGCAGACTGTGCTTGCAGGGAATTTGGTTTCATACTCGTATTTTAAAATGCAATCGCGTCAATCCTTGGAACTTCGCCAGCACCAGCAATTGGCGCTGACCCCTCAGCTGCAGCAATCGATACGATTCCTGCAGCTGTCGTCGCACGAACTGGAATTGGAGGTGGCGCAGGCCTTGCTGGAAAATCCCTTGCTCGAGCGCGAGGAAGAGTATGACACCGATACGCCGGATACGGTAGCCGACGAAGCGCAGGCTCAGGAAGATCGCTGGGCGACGCCGGGCATGTCCGGCCGCAATGGCGGCGGCGCAGATGACGAGCCCACACGGCCCGAGACGGCCCTGGCCGAGACCCTGCAGGACCATCTTCTGGAGCAGTTGCGCCTGACGCGCGCCGAGGCGCGCGACTGTGCCCTGATCACGCTCCTGATCCAGGAGCTGGACGAGAACGGCTATTTGCCGACATCGCTGGATGACGTGCTTGCCTGCCTGCCGGAGGAACTCGCGGTCGAACCCGAAGAATTGCATGCCGCCTTGCGCCTGCTGCAGTCGTTCGATCCGCCCGGTGTGGGCGCGCGATCCCTTGGCGAATGCCTGTGCCTGCAGTTGGACTACCTCGAGGCGGCATCGAGAACGTTGGAGCCCGAGGTGCTGGCTTGCGCCCGCGCCATCGCCCGCCACCATCTGGGCCTGCTGGCCACGGGCAATCTGATCAGGCTGCGCGATGCGCTGTCCTGTGACCAGGCCGTATTGCGTGCCGCGCACGCGGTCTTGCTGCAATTGGAGCCCAAGCCGGCGCGCGATTGGGCCGCTTCGACGGCCGACTACATCACCCCGGACGTGCTGGTCAACAAAGTGGGCAAGCGTTGGGTGGCCAGGGTCAATCCGGCCACCATGCCGCGGTTGCGCATCAATGCGGTGTATGAGGACCTGCTGGGCAAGGGGCCGGCGGCGCCGGCCATGCAGAGCCAGCTTCAGCAGGCGCACGGCCTGATCAAAAGCGTGAGCCAGCGTTTCGTGACGGTCTTGCGCGTGGCCCAGGCGATCGTGGACAGGCAGCAGGGTTACTTCGAAAACGGAGCCGCGGGCATGCGCCCATTGGTGCTGCGGGATATCGCCCAGGAGCTGGAGCTGCACGAGTCCACGGTATCGCGGGCGACCAAGCAGAAGTATGCCCAGACTCCTTGGGGCGTCATCGAGCTGAAAGGGTTCTTCGGAGCAGCCTTGCAAACTGACGGCGGAGAGTCGACATCGGCCGCCGCCGTGCGTTCGCTGATCCTGAAGCTGGTCGCCGCGGAGTCGGGCGCCAAGCCGCTGTCGGACAATCAGATTGCGCTTCGCCTGGCCGATCAGGGTGTGGTGATAGCGCGTCGCACCGTGGCCAAGTATCGCGAGGCGGCCGGCATAGAGCCGGCCATCCTGCGCAAGGCGCGTGCGGCCCTGGAGAGCCGCTGACGACCCGTCTTGGCTAAGGCCGGCGTTGCCAGGAAGGTACAAGTCCCCCGGCCGTCGCGCCGAATCATCCAAACGATTTGATTTTTTCGTGGCGTTGGATGATAATTATTCTCATGTTCATTTGTATCTGTAATGCCATCACTGAACGGCAGGTTCAGGCGGCAGTCGCTGAAGGGGCCAGCACCTTGTCCGATTTGCAAGGGCAGCTGGGTGTGGCGGCATGTTGCGGTTGCTGCGCCGAAACGGCCAGCGAATATCTGCCGGGCGGCCGCTATGCGGGCCAGGCATCCATACGCCAGGAAGCAGGCACGCTGGTTACCGAGGCCGCGAACGATTCCGAGCTTCCGGCCGCTGCCGTCATGGTCGAAGTCGCCATTCGCCGCGCCTGAATCATTTAGTAACAAAATAGCGGCTCAGCCTCCGGCTGGGCTGTGCAGCGCGAAGTCGCCCGCTATTTTTGCACTTTCCCCCCTTGAAATACCGTTTTTTTCAGGAGCCGGCACACGGCTCGCCTGCGCATGAGGCTTTTTGCGCTGTAACGGTATTAATAAGTCAATTCATTCCTGTTCTCACGCAGCGGCCGCTGGACTTCCCGCAGCAGGGGCTTTTCGCCCGCCGGCCCGCTGAAAAAGGCGTATTGCCATGTTAGGCTTATGGTCGAGCAAGACTTGCCTGACGTCCCGAGCCCGGCGGCCCGGCGTCGATGGCTTATCGACCCATCCCTTAGTTTCAGGAGCACGGCCATGAAAGGCGACACCACCGTTATCCGGCATTTGAACGCGCAACTCAAGAACGAGCTGACGGCCATCAATCAATACTTTCTGCACGCCCGCATGCTGAACCATTGGGGTTTCGACAAGCTGGGCAAGCATGAGTACGACGAATCCATCGGCGAGATGAAGCACGCCGATCGCCTGATCGAACGTATCTTCATGCTCGATGGTTTACCCAATCTGCAGGACCTGCACAAACTGATGATAGGCGAGGATGTTCCCGAGATCCTGTCCTGTGACCACAAGCTGGAATCCGCCGCGCAAGAGACCGTGAAGGAAGCCATGGCCTATTGCGAATCGGTGCGGGATTTCGTGTCACGCGATCTGTTCCAGGACATCCTGAATGACACCGAAGAGCACATCGACTGGCTGGAAACGCAAATGGAGCTCGTGCAGAAGGTGGGGCTGCAAAACTACCTGCAGTCGCAGATGGGCGAACTGGAATAGGAAGACCGGTTGCATCCAGGCCCGGACGGTGCTTGCCGGCATGCAAGCGTAACCGTCCGCGGGTCAAGCATCCGTACGGGAAAATCCCCGCTGTGTGTCTGCGCAGCGGGGATTTTCTTTGAGATCGGCGATGTCCGGATCGATGTTCCGGCGTTTAAAACGATTTGGCGGGGCAGTCGCGCACCCGTCCCCAGGCGTTGTTGGGTTCGCAGTACTTGTTGCGTGCCGCCCAGGCGCAGCTGGGCCGGTCGAAAAAGCCCTGGGCGCTGCAGGCCTGGAGGTCCTGGCGCAGGCTGGCCTGCCAGGCCTGATTGTTCCCTCTGGCCGCCACGGGCGGCGGAGGCGGCGGTGGGGCGACTTCTATGGGCTGCAAGGGGGCTTTCTGGCCGGGGGAGGCCGATGCGCCCAGTCCAAGGCTGCCGACATCGGCAATGCCTTGTAGGCCGGGCGCGGCATTGTTGGCCTGGGCGATAAGCTGGGCCTCGCCCATGGTGATGGTGGTGGTCGCCACGTCGATGGCGGGGTTGGATGTGGTTTCATCCAGCGATGTTTCGGGTATTTGCCATGCAATGGCCGTGGGGGCTTCAGGCACGCCTTGCTGCCCGTTGAGCAGCGGCTGAGGGGGCTGGGCCACATAGGGCAAGCCATTGGCATCCAGCACGGGCACGTCGGAAAGTTCGGGGCGCTCGGGCGGGGTGGGCGCCACCGGGCCGTGGGCGACCAGCCAGTCGCCCAGCCGCAACCCGCCCCAGGCGGACGCGCCCGCGGCCAGTACCAAGATCGCAAAGATGAATCGCCAGGACATGTTTACCTTCAGTCTGGAAAAGGATGCCCAGTATAAAGGCTGGGATCCGCGGGAAAAAACGGCGGATTGCGGCATCCTTTATGTATTCTGCCCAAAAACCTGGCCTCCGTGTTCGCGCATGGCGTGAAATTCAATACCGGGATACAGCTCTTGCGCCACGCGCAACTGCGCCGGCGAACTGGCCAGGAATGCGGCGGCATCGACGACATCATAGGCGATGTTCGCGGCATTGGCATTCATGAATTTTCGCAAGACTTTGGGATCTTCGGCTGTAAACCAACGTGCCATGTTGTAACGCGAAGGCATCATGCGGGCTTCGACGCCGTACTCGGTCTTGAGCCTGTGGGCGACCACTTCGAATTGCAGCTGTCCCACGGCGCCCAGCAAAAGGGCGCCGCCGGCCGCGTCGGGACGGAACACCTGTATGGCGCCTTCCTCGCCCAGCTGGGTCAGGCCGATGCGCAGCTGCTTGGTGCGCAGCGGGTCCTTGACTTCGACCGCCTGGAACAGTTCGGGCGCAAAAAAGGGCAGGCCGGTGAACTGCAGGTTCTCGCCCTCGGTCAGCACGTCGCCCAGCTGCAGGACGCCGTGATTGGGAATGCCGATGACGTCCCCCGCATAGGCCTCATCCAGCAACTCGCGGCGCTGCGACAAGAAGGACACCACGTTGTTGGGCCGCATCTCCTTGCCGGTGCGCGCCACTTTCAGGCGCATGCCCCGTTCGAAGCGGCCCGAACTGACACGCACGAAGGCCACGCGGTCGCGATGGGCGGGGTCCATATTGGCCTGGACCTTGAATACCACGCCGCTGAACTTGGGCTCGTCCGGCTGTACCTCGCGTTGCAGGGCATTGCGCGAGCCCGGCTTGGGCGCCAGGTCCACCAGGGCGTCCAGCACCTCCTGCACGCCGAAATTATTGATGGCCGATCCGAAGAAGACCGGTGTCTGCTTGCCGGCCAGGAAGGCGGCGTGATCGAACGCGGGGGCGGCGGCGTTGATGAGCTCGATTTCCTCATTGGCTTTGGCGAACGCGTCGCCAAAGCGCTGAGCGATGGCCGGGTTGTCCAGGCCGTCGATCAGCTCATCCTGGTCGCCGCGCCTTTCCTGGCCGGCCCGGAACACGCGCATGCGGTTGCGGCGTATGTCGAACACGCCGCCGAACGAGCGTCCCATGCCCACCGGCCACGAAAACGGCACGGCGTCCATGCCCAGGTGCGATTCGATTTCGGACAGCAGGTTCAGCGGTTCCTGCACCTCGCGGTCCAGCTTGTTGATGAAGGTGATGATGGGCGTGTTGCGCGCGCGGCAGACCTGCAGCAATCGTATGGTCTGGGGCTCGACGCCGTTCGCGGCATCGATGACCATGAGCGCCGCGTCCACGGCGGTCAGGACGCGATAGGTGTCTTCGGAGAAGTCCTGGTGGCCCGGGGTGTCCAGAAGGTTGATCACGCAGTCGCGGTATTCCATCTGCATGACCGATGAGGCGACTGAAATGCCCCGCTGCTTCTCGATTTCCATCCAGTCGGACGAGGCGTGGCGGCTGGCCTTGCGGGCCTTGACGCTGCCGGCGATCTGGATCGCGCCCGCAAAGAGCAGAAGCTTTTCCGTCAGGGTGGTCTTGCCCGCGTCGGGGTGGGAAATAATGGCAAAGGTGCGTCGCCGCGCGACTTCTTGGGTAATGCTCATGACGTGATTTTAGCGTGTGTCGCTACCGAGGCCGCAGCGTCCGGCCTCTCTAGCGGGTTTTACTTATGCTGGCTGAACGAGGCCAGCACCGTGCCCGCCAGGATGAACATGGTGCCGAAAGCGCGATTGAGCCAGCGGATATGGCGCGGGCTGCGCAACAGTTTCAGTATTCGAGAGGCCAGGGTGGTGTAGCAGCCCATGGCCACCAGGTCGGTAAAGCACAGGGTGGCGGCGATGGCGGCGTATTGCAGCGGCAGCGGTTGCGACAGATTCAGGAACTGCGGCACCACGGCCAGCAGGAAAACCGTGCCTTTGGGGTTGGTGATGTTGATCAGGCAGCCCCGCATGACAAGCTCGCGGGCCTTGAAGGGCGCCGGCTTGCCGGACTCGACGGCGACCGGCGCCGCATCGGTTCGGAACTGCTTCCACCCCAAATAGATCAGATAGAGCACGCCCAGCCATTTGACGATGCCGAAAGCCACTTCCGAGGCGGCGAGGAGGGCGCCCAGGCCCACCGCCACCACGATGAACTGGATGAGTATCCCCAGGATCAGCCCTATCGTTGTCCAGTATCCGCGCCTGAAACCGTATTTCAGCCCGGAAGCCATGGCCGAGATGGCGCCGGGCCCGGGCGAAAATGAAATGGCCCAGGAAGCGGCAAAAAAGGCGAGCCAGGTGGACAGGGACATGGTCGTGGACGAGGATTGGGGGTGGCGGAATGATACGCCTTATTTGCCCAGCAATGCGGCCCGCTGGCCGCTGTTGCGCCGTCCCGGATTGCCATGTTGCCGGGGCTGGCCTGCGCCGCCGCCGGCGGGCTTGCGTCCGCCGTTGCCCGAACGGTGCGATTCGCCGGGTTGGCCGCCGGCCCTGGGGGTCTGCCTGGCGCCGGCGCCCGCGCCGGTCCTGCGGGGCGCATTGCCGGCGCGGCGTGGAGGACGGTCGTCATCGTGATCGCGGGCATGGGCCGGCTCGGCCTTGACCATGTCGGGCGACCAACCGTTGACGGTGGTGCGCTCGATGGGGCGCTTGATCAGTTTCTCGATGGCGTTCAGCAGCTTTATTTCCGACCTGTCGACCAGCGACATGGCCGAGCCGGTGCTGCCGGCGCGGCCGGTGCGGCCGATGCGGTGCACGTAGTCTTCAGGCACGTTGGGCAGCTCGAAATTCACGACGTGGGGCAAATGGTCGATGTCGATGCCGCGGGCCGCGATGTCGGTGGCGACCAGCACGGCGACCTTGCCGTCCTTGAAGCCGGCCAGGGCGCGGGTGCGCGCCGCCTGGCTCTTGTTGCCGTGTATGGCGGCCGCGGACAAGCCGTCCTTGACCAGTTTTTCGGCCAGGCGGTTCGCCCCGTGCTTGGTGCGGGTGAACACCAGCACCTGATGCCATCCGCTTTCGCGGATGATGTAGCTGAGCAGGTCGCGCTTATGCGCCTGTTCGGTCAGCACCATGCTTTGGGCGACCAGTTCCGAGGCCGTATTGCGGCGGGCCACCGAGATTTCGATGGGGTCGGTCAGCACGCCCTTGGAGAGCTCGCGGATTTCGTCCGAGAAGGTGGCCGAGAACAGCAGGTTCTGGCGCTTCTTGGGCAACAGCGCCAGAATGCGGCGGATATCGCGGATGAAGCCCATGTCCAGCATGCGGTCGGCTTCGTCCAGCACCAGGATTTCCACGCCGGAAAGATCCACGGTTTTCTGTTGCGCATGGTCCAGCAGGCGGCCGGGCGTGGCCACCAGAATGTCCAGCGGCTTGCGCAGCGCATTGATTTGCGGATTGATGTTGACCCCGCCGAACATCACCATGGAGCGCACCGAGGTGTGCTGGCCATAGGTGCGCACCGATTCCTCGACCTGCGCGGTCAGTTCGCGGGTGGGGGTGAGAATCAGCACGCGCGGCTGGCCGGGCTTGCGGCCTTGGGCGGGGTTTTGCAATAAACGGTGCAGAATGGGCAGCGTGAAACCGGCCGTTTTACCGGTGCCGGTTTGTGCGGCGGCCAGCAGGTCGCCGCCCTTGATCACTTGCGGAATGGCCTGCGCCTGGATGGGGGTGGGGTGCTCGTACCCGGTGTCGGCGACGGCACGCAAAAGGGGTTCTGCCAGCCCAAGGGCGGCAAAGGGTGTTTGGGTAGTCAAGAAATAACTCCAGCGACAGCCTATCGCTCGAGTTGAGAGATACCAATCTAGGCAGACGATAAAAGAAGTTGATGGCAAAAAAGCCAAAGGCAAGGCCAGAATGGCTTGCAGACAGCGTGCTGATTGGTACGGCACGCAACTTCTTATTGTAGCGTAGTTGGCCGCTATGTGGGAAAAACGATTTTCAGGCATAGTGGCAGTGCGGCGACAAGCTGCTGTAATACGCTGATCACTTTTCCCCGGAAAGCGCCAATGAAAAGACTCTTCCTGCTTGTAGTGCTGCCTTGCCTGTCGGTGCTGCTGGCCGGCTGCGGCTACAACGACATCCAGCGCCTGGACGAGCAGGTCAAGACGGCCTGGTCGCAAACCTTGAATCAATACGAGCGCCGCGCCGAACTGGTGCCCAAGCTGGTCAATTCGGTCAATGCCTATATGGTCAACGAACGCGCGGTGCTGACGCAGGTCACCGAGGCCCGCGCCAAGGTGGGCTCGGTGCAGGTCAGCGCGAACGACCTGGAAAATCCCGAACTGATGGCGCGCTTCGAGCAGGCGCAGGGCCAGTTGTCCTCGGCCCTGTCCCGGCTGATCGCCGTATCGGAAAACTACCCGCAACTGAAAAGCGATGGCTTGTTCCGCGACCTGATGACCCAGCTGGAAGGCACTGAAAACCGCATCGCCACCGAGCGACGGCGCTATGTGCAGGCCGTGCAGGACTACAACCTGATCGTGCGCCAGTTCCCCACGCTGATCACCGCCAAGATTTTCGGCTACCAGGTCAAGGAGAACTACGGTGTTTCGAAGCAGGATGAAATCACCCGGGATCCCGAGGTCAAGTTCAGCCTGCCGGAACCGGGCAAGCCCTAGCCCGGATGCCTGTCCTGGCTTCGGCGGATGCCGGAACAACCCAAGGAGATTGAATGATCGCCGTGCCGCGGAGCGTGCTGCCATTATTGCTGCTGTTGTTGTCGCTGGTCTGCTGGCCCGCCGCGCATGCGGCGCAAGTTCCTGTGCCCGAAATCAGCGCCTGGGTTACCGATCAGACCGGCACGCTCGATTCCAACACCAGAACGCATCTGAATACCGTGCTGGCCGATCTGGAAAAGCGCAAGGGCGCCCAGATTGCCGTCCTGCTGGTTCCCACCAGCGGCGAGGACACCATTGAAGACTATGCGCGCCGGGTTTTCGATAAATGGCGCATCGGCCGGGCCAAGGTCGACGACGGCATTCTTTTCGTGGTGGCCAAGGATGACCGCCGCTTGCGTATCGAAGTCGGCTATGGGCTGGAAGGCGCCGTCCCCGATCTGCTGGCCGGACGCATCATCCGGGAACAGGTCACGCCCCGATTCAAGCAGGGCGATTATTCAGGCGGCGTGGTAGCCGGCGTCGAGAGCTTGGTGGCGCTGGTCGAGGGCGAGGCGCTGCCGCCGCCTGCCGCGACAGCCGGCGCCGCGGAACCGGACGACGAATCGCCCCTCGTCATGCTGGCGCCGCTGGCGGCAATGAGCTTTTTCATGCCGGCGGGGTTCGCGGCGTTCGCGGCCGGCATCTTCGTTTTCCTGATGTTCGAAAGCGTGCTCATGGGCGTGCTGGGCGCGCTTGCCGCATTCATTCTTAGCCGCATAGGACGCAAGTTCGGCGCCGGAGGCCGAGGCAGCTCGGCGCGCGCTTCGCGGCGCGGCGGCGTGGTGGGCGGGCTCGGCGGTTTCGGCGGTGGTTTTGGTGGCGGCTTTGGCGGCGGAGGCGGTTTCGGTGGCGGGGGAGGCTTCGGCGGCGGAGGTGGCGGCGGCGGGGGCGGCAGCGGTGGAGGCGGCGCCTCGGGCAGCTGGTAGCCGCGCCGGCCCGCATCCGGGCCGGATCAACTCACATGGGAGCAGCAGTGCATCAACGTTCCGGTAAATGGAAGGAAGCAACAGGCTGGGCCGCCCTGGAAGGACACTGGCTGCGCCGCAGGCATTTCACGTCCGAGGTGCTGGCGCGCATTGCGGAGCGCATCGCGGAAGGCGAACTGGACCATACCGGCGAACTCATGGTGGCCATAGAAGCGGTCAGCCCCGTGCATGAGCCCGATAGCCTCCAGAGGGCGCTCGAGGTGTTCGGCCGCCTGCGGGTATGGGATACCCCCTTGAATACCGGCGTCTTGCTGTACCTGGCGCTCGACAAGCACCGCATGCACATCATCGCCGATCGCGGCATTGCCGCGCCCGACGACCTCTGGCAACAGGTGTGCGAACGCCTGCAGGGCCGTTTTCAGCAAAAAAATTACGTCGAAGGCATGCTCGCGGCGATCGATGAGATCGAGTCCATACTTCGCACGCGCAGCGCCGCGCTGCCCGATGGGGCGGGGCGCACCAACGATTTGCCTGATCGGCCGATCCTGCTTTAGGATCCGTCGGCGCTAAAACGAAAGCCCGCCGGGGGGCGCGGCGCTCGAACCCATCGGGCCCGGATGGCCGGCGGCCAGCTTGCGCGTCAGCGATTGCACGACATCGCGATGCCGGGCGCTGGCCTGATAGTTATCGGCCAAGGTCGACCACTGAGGCTGGCTGCGCGCCTCCAGCAGTTCGTCGGGCAGCTTCCCGCTGCGCCAGCCGTCGGGGTCCGCCTGCTCTTGCGGCGTCAGCGCGGGGCTGCCGGCTATCTCTATCGGCGCCTGCGCGGCATGCCCGCGCGCTTCCAGCGCTTCAAGAAGCGCCAGCTGGCGCAAGGCCAGCAAACGCAGCACGGCATCGTCCACGCTGATTTCCTGGTAGCCCTTCAGCTTGCCCAGCACGCGCTTGCCCAGCTTGTCGGCGCCTTGCCATAAGCCGCCCGCCGCCGCGCCCAGCAAGGTGGCGGCGCCCAGGCTCAAGCCCGCCGTGAACGCGTCCAGGGTCGCGCCCGCCATGGCGCCCGCGGCCATGCCTTTGCCCACATGTATGCCGACGTCTTTCAGCGCTTGCGGATGGAACAGGTCCATGCCCCAGCGCTCGCCTTCCAGCGGCAGCGTATGAGCGGGAAAGTCATGGCTGCGAAAGTTGTAGCGCTTGAGCAGCGCCGCGACGCAAGCGGCCTCGCGCTCGCGTATGGACCGGCGCAGCGTTGCGGTGGCGGCTTGCACGGCATCGTGGTCGGGCGGACAGCTCAGGCGAAGCGCCGCGGCGTCGACCAGCAGTTCGGCGATCAGCCGCAAGGCATCGGCATGGCGGTCTGCGCGCTGCCGGATCACGTCGTTCTTCAGGGTCATCAGGGGCGCGGCATGCCTGTCCAGCAGCAGGGCCAGCTTATCGTAAAGCTGTGCCTCCCCATCCAGCGCGGGAGCAATGGTGTCGAACTCCACGATGGCATGCAGGCCAAGGCGGCCCAGCGCTTCGCGCCAGGACGTCAGGCGCTGCTCGGGGCTGCGGGTGAAGTTCAGCACCGGCAGCAGCGGATGGCCGCAGCCGGCCAGTATGGCCAGCTCATCCTTGTGCTTGCCCAGCACCGGATCGCGGACGTCGACCACGTATAGCCCCGCGTCGCATTCCAGCAGCTTGTGCAGCACCCTGGCTTCCTGCTCGAAGCGGCGGCGGCTTTCGGGGCTGTCCAGGAAGCGGCGTATGCGCTCGGGGCCATCCGTGCGTGTCCCCGGCGCGGCGAGTTGGTCCAGGTAGTCCAGCAGGGCAATGCCGTCTTCCATGCCGGGGGTGTCGTAAAGCTCGACGGCGGCCTGGCCGTCCACCAGCAGGCGGGCGCCTTCGACGTGACGCGTGGTGCCGGGGTTGTCGTCCACCTGGCCGAACCGCGGGTTGCGGGTCAGCGTGCGCAGCAGGGACGTCTTGCCGGTGTTGGTGTGGCCGACGACGGCCAGCTTCAGTGCCTGCTTAGGGTCCGGCATGCGCATTCCTTGCCTCGCGGCCCTGGGCGGGCGTGCCGGCCAGCCAATCCAGCGCGGGAGCCAGGTCCGTGTGGATCTGCTCGGGGGCAAAGCCGGCGGCCAGCAGCCTGTCTTGCCAGGTCGATGCCCGTGCCGCATTGGATGGGCCCAGGCCGAGCAGGGCCACATGGCCGCGTCCCGCCAGCCCCGCCAGATCGGCCAGCAGAGCGATTACGCCGCGGTCGGGCGTCTGCTGGGCATCGCAGGCCATCAGCATTCTTTCGGGAGGCCGCGCCTGAAGGTGATCGAGCAGTCTCTTGCGTTGCGGGCGGCTGTCCACGACGCCCAGGTCGGCCACGGCCGCGGGCAGGTCCATGGGCGGCCACGGCCGGTCGGAAGGAAGTTCGATGCCCACGAGCAGGGGCTGGTCCGCCAGCGGAAAGGCATGTTCCGCTGGCTGGATGTGCGCCTGGAAAGCGGGCCCCGAAGGGGCGTCGATGCCGGCGTTTTCGCTGGCGGGCGACAGCCGGTCGCGCAATTCGGCATAGCCGGGCAGGCCGGGATCGAGCTCGATGGCGGCAAGCCTGCTTTTCACGATCAGCAGGCTGAGGATCGTACCGGCCAGGCGCGGCAGCAGTCCATAGACCACCACGCAGGCGATGAGCCAGCCGGACCACAGGGCCTGGGCCGATTCGGGCAACTGCTGCAGCCCGTCGCTGGCGCGTATGATGGCTTCGGACGGCATGGCGAACCCCAGTTTTGCGGGCAGCCAGCCCAGCGCCGTGGTGATCGTGACGAAGGCATCCGGCGAGAGCAGCGTGGTTTCCCAATTGAAGCTGTAGCGTCGGGCCGACAATATGCCCAACAGGGCCAGAACGAGGCTGCCCAAGGCAATGGACCAAAGGGCATGGCTGATCCCGCCCAGCAGCCAGCGCAGGGCGCCGGCCCGGCTAAGCACTTCCATGAGCGCGCGCGGCACCAGGGCGGCATCGGGGCCGCGGGCCAGCTTGCGGGTCAGCCAAAGCCAGCATGTGCCGAGCCAGGTGGCGCTGGCGGGAGTCCGTGCCGCAAAGCTCAGCAGCCAGAACAGGAGGGACAGGATGTTGAGGCCCAGCAGCGCCGCGAGAGCCAGCAACAGATTCACCGGCCGGCTGCCATCGCCCAGCGCGCCCAGCGCCGCGCCGGCCCCGGCCAGCAAGGCGATCAGGCACAGGCCGGTCAGGGCCAGACGCGAACCCTGCATCCATTGCTGAATAAGCTGATCCAGCTTCTCGCGCCGCCCCAAGTGACGGGCGCGCGCGAGCACGCGTTGCGCGAATTCCCCACCTTCGGCGCGGGCGCGCCTGACTTCCATGGCGTCTTCCAGCGGTCCCCACAGCGCTTCGCGCAGCCTCAGGGTTTCCGCCATCCAGTAGGCGCGCAGGCTTGGCGAGCGCAGCGCCCCGGATGCGTCGGCGTCAGGCATCCGTATATGCGCCGGCGGCCGGATCGTCGAACCAGGTTCCCAGCTTTTGCCGCGCTTGAGCCTTGACTTCGGGGGTGATGTAAAGGGCCACGGTCGCCAGCGCGGCGGTCATGACGCTCAGGTCGTCGGTATAGCCGATGAGCGGCGCGAGATCGGGAATGGCGTCCAGGGGGAAAATAAAGTAGCCCAGCGCGCCATAGATGACGCGCTTGGCCCATTTCGGCGTGTGCTCATTCTGTACCGCATAGTACAGGTACAGCGCTTTTTCCAGCGCGCCCCGGCCGATGGACCGGGCGCGGGGGCCCAGCTTCTTCCAGAAGCGGCTTGTCGAATAAGCGCTCCGGTAGCGGAAAGTGTTCATAATGCCTCCAGAGGGCGCCAGGACCCATTGCGGGAACAGGCCGTGGCCGATTGCCTATTGTATCGGCCGCCACGCCTTTGCGTCGGCGCCGGCGGCAGGGAGCCCGCGTCAAAATGAAAGGCGCCCGGAATGCACCGGGCGCCCGCCGCGCCGTATTGCCCCCACTGCGGGGGTGGCTGAACGCCTCAGCTTTTCCTGGCGATCAGGCCGTAGATGAACAGAACGATGATGGCGCCCACGATGGAGCCTATCCAGCCCGCGCCTTCGCCGGGCTGGTAGATGCCCATCGCGCCGCCCAGGTAGCCGGCGACGACCGAGCCGATGATACCCAGGATGATGGTCAGGATGATGCCCAGCTTCTGGTCGCCCGGCATAATGGCCCGGGCAAGCAGGCCGACGATAAAGCCAACGATGATCATGCTGATAATACCCATGGCAATCCTTTGAAGTGGAAAACGGTTGGACAGCAAGGCTACTGCCTGCCGCTTATCATAGAGACGCCAGGATTCCGAGTCCAGCGCGCCGGGCCTATTTTGGTATCCAGACGTTAAATCATTGAAGGAGAGCGCAGCCTGCGGTGCTACATGGCCTGCTGTGCCGCCGCGTCTTCCAGGTCCAGGCCCTCGCGCGACAGGAAATCAAGGCCCGGCATCAGGGAAAGCAGATGCTTGGTGTAGTCGTGCCTGGGGTCGGAAAACAGCGTTTCGGTCTCGGCCACTTCCAGAAGTTCGCCATGGCGCATGACGCCGACCCGGTCGCACATCTGCCGGATGACGGGCAGGTCGTGGCTGATGAACAGTATCGTCAGCCCCAGGCTTTCCTGCAGGTCTTTCAGCAGATTGAGGATCTGCGCCTGTATCGATACGTCCAGCGCCGAGGTGGGCTCGTCGCAGATCAGGAAGCGTGGCCGCGTCGCCAGCGCCCGCGCGATGCAGATGCGCTGGCGCTGGCCGCCCGAGAACTCGTGCGGGAAGCGCGCCAGCGCCTGGTCGCTCAGGCCGACATAATCGAGCAGCCCGCTGACGATCTGGCGGGTAAGCGCCTCGGTGTTGGCCAGCTTGTGAAAGCGTATGGGCTCGGCAACGATGTCCAGGATACGCATGCGGGGGTTCAGCGACGAAAACGGATCCTGGAAAACCATCTGGATCTGGCGCCGGAAGGAATTGAGCATCTTCTTGTCGTCAAGCTGCGTGACATTGACGTTGTTGAAGTGCACGGAACCGTAGCTGGTCTGGTACAGGCCGGCAATCAGGCGGGCGATGGTCGACTTGCCCGACCCGGATTCGCCGACCAGGCCGAAGACCTCGCCCTCCTTGATGGAGAAGCTGACGCCCTTGACGGCGTCCAGCGTAATGCGGTTCTTCTTGAGAAATGAATTGCGCAGGACGAAGCGCATGCCCAGGTCCGATACCTGGACCAGGGGCTTGTCCGACTTGCCGCCGAAGTTTCGCTGCTGCCCCATCCAGCGCGTTGCGGTGGCCAGGTTGTCTTTCCTGACGTTTTCCTGGATGCCCTCGATATACGTCACCATGGGGAATCGGCGCAGCTTGATGTCCGAGCGCGGCACCGCCGAAATCAGGCTTTTTGTGTACAGGTGCTCGGGGCTGCCCAGTACCTGGCGCGTCGGCCCTTCCTCGACCAGCTTGCCGCGGTACAGCACGGCAACCCGGTCCGTGATCTCGGCAATGACCCCCATGTCGTGGGTGATGATGATCATGCCGACCTGCTTTTCCTTGCACAGGGCGCGCAGCAGGTCCAGTATCTGCGCCTGGATGGAGACGTCCAGCGCCGTGGTGGGCTCGTCGGCGATGATGACTTCGGGTTCGCAGCACAAGGCCAGGGCGATCACCACCCGCTGGCGCATGCCCCCCGAAAATTGATGCGGGTACTGGTCGAGCCGCAGCTCGGGCTGTTCGATGCCGACGCTGGTCAGAAGCTCGACGGCGCGCTTGCGGGCCTGGTGCTGGCCGATGCGCAGGTGAACCTGCATGCTTTCGATCAATTGATCGCCGACGGTCTGCAAGGGGTCCAGCGACGTCAGCGGATCCTGGAAGATCATGCCGATGCGTCGCCCGCGGACCTCGCGAAACGCATGAGGGGGAAGCTGGTCGATGCGCTGGCCGTTCAGCAGCACCGTGCCCCGGGTCATCTTTCCGGGCGGCTCCAGCAGCCCGATGACGGCATTGCCGATGGTGGATTTGCCGGCTCCGGACTCGCCCACCACACCCAGGATCTCGCCTTTCTCCAGCGACAGGCTGACGTCCTGAATGGCCACCACATTGCCGTGGCGGCTCGAAAATTCGATGTGCAGGTTTTCGATGTCCAGTAATGCCATGCGTACGACTCAGCGAAGCTTGGGATTGAGCGCGTCGCGCAGCCAATCGCCCAGCAAATTGACCGATAAGGCAAGCAGCACCAGCGCAATGCCCGGGAAGATGGAGATCCACCAGTCTCCGGAAAACAGATAGCTGTTTCCGATGCGTATCAGGGTGCCCAGCGAAGGGGTGGTCGGCGGGATGCCGACGCCGAGGAACGACAGGGTCGCCTCGGTGATGATGGCCACGGCCAGGTGTATGGTGGCGATGACAAGCACGGGTCCGAGCACGTTGGGCAGGATGTGGCGCCGCAGGATGGTGAAGGGCCGCATGCCGATCAGGCGCGCGGCCTGCACGTACTCTTTGTTGCGCTCGACCATGGTGGCGCCGCGCACCGTGCGGGCATACTGAACCCAGCCCGAGATGCCGATGGCGAAAATAAGCACGTACAGCGAAAGGCTGTCATGCAGGTGGCGCGGCAGCAGGCCGCGGGCAATGCCGTCGATGAGCAGTGCGATAAGGATGGCGGGGAAGGACAGCTGCACGTCGGCGATGCGCATGATGACGCTGTCGACGCGGCCGCCGGCATAGCCGCTGATCAGGCCCAGCGAGACGCCGACCACCAGCGAGAACAGGACCGACGCCAGGCCCACCAGCAAGGAGATGCGCGATCCGTACAGGATGGCGGACAGCATGTCGCGCCCCTGATCGTCGGTGCCCAGCAGGAAGCGCGAATCGCCGTCGGCGGACCAGATGGGCGGAATATTGGCGTCCAGCAGGTCCAGGGTGGCCAGGTCGAAGGGGTTGTGCGGCGAAACCAGGGGCGCGAACAGGGCGCCCAGGCAGATCAGCAGCGCCACGACCGCCGAAACAATGGCCGTGGGCGAATGGCTGAAGCTGTAGAAAATGTCGCTGTTATAGGCGCGTGACAATACATTCCGGGTCATTGTTCTGGCCTTCTAGCTTTTTTGCACGCGCAGGCGCGGGTCGACGGCAAAGTACAGCAGGTCGACGATAAGATTGATGATCACGAAAAAGAAAGCGATCAGCAACAGATAGGCGGCCATGACGGGGATGTCGACCGAGCCGATGGACTGGATGAACAGCAGGCCCATGCCCGGCCACTGGAACACCGTTTCCGTGATGATGGAGAATGCAATGATGGAACCCAGCTGCAGGCCGGTGATGGTAATGACCGGAACCAGCGTGTTCTTCAGGGCATGGCGGAAATTGATCATGCGCTCGGGCAGGCCGCGGGCCCGGGCGAACTTGATGAAGTCCGTTTGCAGGACCTCGAGCATTTCGGCGCGCACCAGCCGCATGATCAGGGTCATCTGGAACAGCGCCAACGTAAAGGCCGGCATGATCAGCGACTGCCAGCCGCTTTTCGTTAGAAATCCCGTGGACCACCAGCCCAGGTCGACGACGTCGCCCCGGCCGAAACTGGGCAGCCAGCGCAGCATCACCCCGAAGAACAAAATCATGAGTATGCCGATCAGGAAGGTCGGCAGCGAGATTCCGATCAGCGACAGGGTCATGAAGCTGCGCGACAGCACGCCGTCGCGCCGCAGCGCGGTGTAGATGCCCATGGGTATGCCCAGGAACAGCGCGATCACGGCCGACGCGAAGGACAGTTCCAGCGTTGCCGGCATGCGGCTCTCGATGAGCTCGCTGACCGGCCGGCGCTGGCGGTAGGACATGCCGAAATCGCCCTGGGCCGCATTGCCGATGAAGCGGAAGTACTGGACCAGGAAGGGATCGTCCAGGCCCAGCTGCCTGCGCAGTTCGGCGCGCTGCTCCAGCGTGGTGTCTTGCCCGACCATGTTGTTGATCGGGTCACCCACGTAGCGGAACATGGCAAACGCAATGAAGCCGACGGCGAGCATCACGAAGATGGACTGGAATACCCGCCGTGCAATGAAGTTGAGCATCGGCGTTTACGGCATGACCACGTTGCGGATGTCGAGCACGTCGTCGGCCCGCTGCGCCACCTTGATGCCCTTGCGCACGCCCCAGGACATGGGTTGCTGGTGCAGGGGCAGGTAGCCGTAATCGTTGTGGAGCATGGTGAATGCTTCCTTGATCATGGCGTTGCGCTTGGCCTGGTCGGTTTCGACGTCGATCTTGGCGATCAACGCGTCGATCTCTTTGTTGCAATAGCCGCCCAGGTTGAACTGCCCCGCCGCCGTCTTGGAATCGCGGCAGGCTACCAGGTTGGTCAGCGAATTGGCCGCGTCGATGGAGCTGGGCGTCCAGCCCAGCAGATACATGCTGGTGTTGTTGCCGGCCTGCAGCAGGACCTTGGCGAAGTACTTGGACTTGGTCTGCGCCAGCAGGTCGATCTTGATGCCTATGCGTGCCAGCATGCTGGCCACCGCCTGGCAGACCTTTTCGTCATTGACGTAGCGGTCGTTGGGGCAGTCCAGCTGAACGGTGAAGCCGTCGGGGTAGCCCGCGTCGGCCAGCAGCTTCTTGGCTTTTTCGATGTCGGTCTTGTACGGCGCGCCGAAGGATTCGTCGTAGCCGTTGATCTTGTCGGCGATGAGCGTGCCCAGCGGCTTGGCCGCGCCGCGCATGATCTTCTGGTTGATGACCTTGGTATCGACGGTCAGGTCTATGGCCTGGCGGACGCGCTTGTCCTTGAACGGGTTCTTGCCCTTTATATTGGAAAACAGCAGTTCGTCGCGGTGCTGATCCATGCCGATGAAGATGGCGCGGGCTTCGGGTTCGTTCAGGACCTGCACGTTGGGTTCGCTTTCAAGGCGCGGCCAGTCTTGCACGGGAACCGGCATGACCAGATCCATCTCGCCCGAGATCAGCGCGGCCACGCGGGTGGATTCCTGCGAGATGGGCTGAAAGGTGATCTCGGTGACGTTGGTGGCGATATCCTTGTTCCAGTAGCCGTCGAAGCGCTTGAGCGTGGTTTTGACGTCGGGCTGGCGGTCCACGATCATGAAGGGACCGGTGCCGTTCTCGTGCAGGTTGGCGTAATTGCTTTCACCGCCCTTCACGTTGGTGGCTTCGGTGGTCTTGTTCTTTTCGGCCCATGATTTGCTCATGATGTACAGGAAAGTCCAGTCACGGGGCAGGATGGGGTTGGGCGTGGGCGTGGTGACTTCCACCGTGTGGTCGTCGATCTTCTTGATGTCGGCGGCTTTCGCGCCATAGCCCTTCATGTCGGAGCCCTGGGTCAGGCTGCGCTTCCAGGAGAAAATGACGTCATCGGCCGTGAACGGGCTGCCGTCGTGGAACTTCACGCCCTTGCGCAAATGGAATATCCACTTGGTGGGCTCGGGGTTTTCCCATTTTTCGGCCAGTTGCGGAACCAGCTTCAGGTCTTTGTCGTAGGCGGCCAGGGTTTCATAGAACCAGCCCTGGAAGCCCAGGGTAAAGGTTTCGTTCAGCGACATGGGATCCAGCGACATCATGTCGCCCTGGTAGGCCCAGCGCAGCGTCTTGGCATCGACCGATTGGCCAAGGCCTACGCTGAGCGCCAGCGTGGCGGCTATGGCGGTGTGCTTGAAAAATTTTGATAGCTTCATTCCTTGTCTCCTGCCCTTGATGATTTACTGTTGGGACACGTAAGTTGTAGCGGCAAGCTGTAGGCCGCGCGGCGGCCTTCGGGACCGGACGAATCAGCTTGCCAGTTGATCCGTCAGTTTTTCCAGAAAATGCTCGCAGGCGGTCACTTGCGATACATCGATATATTCATTCGGCTGGTGGGCCTGGTCAATGGAGCCGGGCCCGCAAAGCACGACGGAAAACCCGCGCTCCTGGAACTGGCCGGCTTCGGCGGCGTAGGGCACGACGTCGCCGTGCGCATGGCCGCAAAGGCCGAACACCAGATCCTGGGCGATGCCGCCCCGGTCTTGCAGCGGCGGCGCGTCGGCCAGGATTTCAGTGCTGATCGATGCGGCGGGGGCGATGGCCTTCATGGCCGGCAGCAGGCTGTCGGCATAGGCCTGGAAGCGCTCCAGGTAGCGGCGCCAATCGTCGCCCGGCAAGCTGCGGATGTCCCACGTGAATGTGCATTCGCGCGAAATGATGTTCAGCGCCGTGCCGCCATGCACCACGCCTACGTGCAAGGTGGTGTAGGGCGGCTCGAAGCGGCAGGCGGGGTCGGTGGCGGCCTTGTTCTCGGCCATCATGCCGTCGATGAAGGCAATCAGCTTGGCCGCGGTCATGACGGCGCTGACGCCGCGCTGGACCTGGCTGGAATGGGCCTCGTGGCCGATGACGGTGGTGCGCAGGGCGGCGATGCCCTTGTGGGCCACGATGGGCCGCATGCTGGTGGGTTCGCCCACGATGACGGCGCTGGGTTTGGCGATATCGGTCAGCAGCCTGTCTATCATCGACGGGGCGCCGAAACAGCCAATTTCCTCGTCATAGCTGAGGGCGAAGTGAATCGGGCGCTTCAAGCCCTTTTTGATCAGGTCCGGCACCATGGCCAGCGCAATGGCGGAAAACGCCTTCATGTCGCAGGTGCCGCGGCCGTACAGCCGCCCGTCTTTTTGCACCACGGTGAAGGGGTCGGTATCCCAGGGCTGGCCATCGACCGGAACCACGTCGGTGTGCCCGGAAAGGACGATGCCGCCTTCCACGTCGGGCCCCACCGTGGCGAACAGATTGGCTTTGGTCTGTTCGGCATTGGCCACCAGGTGGCTTTCCACGCCGTGCCCGGCAAGATAATCGCGAACGTAATGGATCAGTTCGAGATTGGAATTGCGCGACACGGTATCGAAACCGATAAGCGCGGTAATCATGTCGAGCGACTGGGGCTTCACAGCGCGTATTCTCCAGGTTCAGCGATTCAGGGGCAGCAGCCGACCGATGTTAGCGAAGTCATGCTTTAAACGTCAATGATTCGGAGCTTGGGGTATGCCCTCACATCGCCGCTTTTGCGCCGGCTGCCCAGCTGTCTTTACTAGGTTTCCGAAATACATTTGATAATCATTCTCATTGTTATAAAATGCCGTGCCCGACTCGCTGGCGGTGGGCATCCCATAATAACGAGGCGTATTGAAAATGACATCCGGATCAGGGCGCGGCTGGCTCGCGTTATTTATCTTCATGGCGGGCATGCTGGGCCTGCTGCCCGCCGCGCATGCCGCATCCGCCCTTTTCATTACGACCGGCAACGTTCCGCCGGGAAAGTTCAAGGCGCTGGAAAGCATTGCCCTGAGGCATGGGCTGCAAATCGATGTGCGCTATCTGGATGAACTGCCCGCCGACGTGGATGCGGGCCTGTTCGAGGGGCGCGACATCGTGTTCGTGGACACCTACCAGCAAGACGCCGTGCGGGCCAAGTTGGTGCGCGCCTTGCCCGGCCTGCGCATTCCCCTGGCCTGGGTGTACGACAAGGCGCCCGGCGGCATCAATATGCCCGAAGACCTGGCGCGGCGGCTGGCGTCCTACTATTCGAATGGCGGGCAGGAGAACTTCTCCGGCTTCTTTGCGACCGCCGCCGCCTTCCTGGCGGGCAAGCCCGCCGTCGGCGTGGCGGATCCGGTGGAGTTTCCCGAGGCCGCCGTCTACCATCCGGACGCGCCGGGCACATTGTTTTCCGACCCCCTGGAATACATGAAATGGAAGGGGGTGGATCCGGCGGACCCTCAGCGCCCCCCGGTCATCGGCATCGCATTTCATCAGCAGTACGTGTCGGCCATGCAGACCCGCCTGATCGACGCGCTGATAGAGCGCGTGGAGAAAGCGGGCGCCGTGCCGCTGGCCTATTACCATTCCACCTCGGACGCCACGGCCAATCTGCGCATGCTGGCGCCGGGCGGATTGCGCCTGGCCGATGCAATGATCAACACCCGCATCATGCTGAGCACGGAAGGCCCGCGCAAGGAATTCGAACAGTTGGGCATTCCGGTCGTGCAGGCGACGCCCTACCGCCGGGGCGACGAAGCCCAGTGGCGCGCGGATCCCCAGGGCGTGCAACTGATGGATGTGCCGTTCTATCTGGCACAGTCCGAGTTCACCGGCATCATCGATGCGCAGATCGCATCCGCCTTCGGGAAAGAGGAAGGGCAGCTTCTGCCCATCGCCGGGCAGTTGCAGGCAGTGGTCGACAAGGCCCTGCGCCTGGTCGCGCTTCAGCGCAAGCCCAATGCCGACAAGGCCATCACGGTCTTCTTCTGGAATTACCCGCCGGGCGAAAAAAACCTGTCGGCGTCCTTTCTGAACGTTCCGGAAAGCATGACGGGCGTCCTGCAGGCCATGAAAGAGGCCGGCTACGATACGGACGTGCCGCAAGAGTCGGAGCTGGTTGAAAAATTGCAGCGCCTGCTGGCGCCCTTGTATCGCGACGCCAGGCTGCAGGACCTGCTGGACGACGGTCTGGCCGAACGCCTGCCGGTGGACGACTACCGGAAATGGCTGGAGAGCCAGCCGGATGACGTGCGCCGGGCCATGCTGGACCGATGGGGCGATCCGGCCGACTCGTCCATGGCGATACGCGAAGGTGGGCAGGCCTGGTTCGTGATTCCGCGACTGCTGCTGGGCAAGGTGGCCATCATGCCGCAGCCGCCGCGCAGCGAGAAGTCGGAAGACCGGGAAAAGGCCCTGTATCACTCCACCACGGCGCTGCCCACCCACTTCTATCTGGCTGCCTATCTGTGGGCGCGCGAGCGGCGGCATTCGGATGCCTTCATCCATTTCGGCACGCATGGTTCTCAGGAATGGATGCCGGGCAAGGAGCGCGGCCTGTCCGTGCACGACTACCCCATGCTGGCGGTGGGCGACGTTCCGGTGGTGTACCCCTATATCGCCGACAACATCGGCGAAGCGCAGCAGGCTCGGCGCAGGGGGCGGGCGGTGATCGTCAGCCACCAGACGCCGCCGTTCCAGCCGGCCGGCATGCACGATGCGCTGACCGCCATGCACGATCTGCTGCACCAGTGGCTCGCCCAGGGCGAGGGCGCGGTAAAGGAGCAGATCAAGGCCGACCTGCTGGGCCGCGCGCGCACGGAGCGCATCGTTCTGGACCTGGGCTGGACCGACGAGCGCGCCGCCGCCGAATTTCCGGCCTTCATCGACCTGCTCCACAGCCATCTACACGAACTCGCCCATTTGGCGCAGCCCCTGGGCCTGCATACGCTGGGCCAGGCGCCCCGGATCGATCACCGCCTGGCCACGGTGCTGCTGATGCTGGGCCAGCCGTTCTGGGATGCGGCCGCCAGCCATGCCGGCGTGGCGCAGGACCAGCTGGACGAGGTCCTGGCCGTCGATTACGAAAAACTGGACAGCTCCATTCCCTACGAACTGCTCAAGCGCGTGGTGGTGGATGGACAGGATCCGGGTCCGATGCCCGATGGATTGAAGTCCATGCTGGAGCAGGCGCGTGGCTGGTACGCCGACATCGGCGCGGAGCACGAACTGCCCGCCGTCCTGGATGCGCTGGCCGGACGCTATATACCGACTTCCTACGGCGGCGACCCCATCAAGAATCCCGACGCCTACCCCACGGGGCGGAATCTTTACGGCTTCGACCCGTCGCGGGTACCCACGCAGCAGGCCTGGGCGGCGGGTAAGGAAGCCGCGGAGCAATTGCTGGCGGCGCACAAGGAACAGTCGGGCCAGACTCCCCGCAAGCTGGCTTTCTCGCTGTGGTCGGTCGAGACCATGAGGCACCAGGGCCTGCTGGAAGCCCAGGCGCTATGGCTGATGGGCGTGGAGCCCGTCTGGGACAAGGGAGGCCGCGTCGTCGATGTGAAGCGGGTGGATCGCGAGGCGCTGGGCCGCCCCCGCGTGGACGTGGTGCTGTCCGCCACCGGACTGTACCGCGATCATTTCCCCAATGTGTTGAAGCAGCTGGCGCGCGCCGCCCAATTGGCCGCGCAGGCCGAGGAAGCCGACAATCCCGTCGCCGCCAACGCCCAGGCCATCGCCCAGCGTCTGCTCCAGCAGGGGGCCACCGCCCAGGAGGCGAATCTGGCGGGGCAGACGCGCATCTTCTCCTCGGCCTCGGGCCAGTACGGCACCGGGCTGGACGATGCCACGCTGGCGACCGACAGCTGGACGGGCAAGGAAGAGGGCGACAGGAAGCTGGCCGCACTGTACTTGTCGAAGATGCAGTTCGCCTATGGACCCGATGAGTCCAAATGGGGCTCCGCCGGCGCCGCGGGCGGCAGCGCCGTGAACCTGTATGCGGAGCAGTTGAAAGGTACGGAAGGGGCCGTGCTGTCGCGCACGTCCAATACCTACGGCATGCTGACCACCGACGATCCCTTCCAGTACCTGGGCGGCCTGAGCCTGGCCGTTCGGGCGCTGGACGGCAAGCCGCCCGAACTCTATATCTCCAACCTGCGGGGCGGCGGTTCGGGCAAGGTGGAGGGCGCGGCCGGTTTCCTGTCCAAGGAGCTGGCAACGCGCCAGTTCCATCCTGGCTATATCAAGGCGCTGATGGAAGAGGGCTATTCCGGCACGCTCAGCGTGCTGGACGCCACCAACAACCTGTGGGGCTGGACCGCCGTGGCCCGCGAGATCGTGCGCGACGACCAATGGGAGGAAATGGCCAACGTCTATGTGCGCGACAAGTACGAACTGGGCCTGGAGGAGTGGTTCGAGAAGGAAAACCCTCATGCCCTGGCACAGACGATAGAGCGGATGCTGGAAGCGGCGCGGCAGGAATACTGGAACGCCGATCCAGCCACGGTCAGCGAGCTGAAGGCCCGCTACCAGGACCTGGCCGCGCGCTTCGATGTCCATAGCGACAATCCGAAGTTCCTGGAGTATGTGGCCACCGGCACGCCGGCGGCACCCGTCGAACTGCCGCCGGCGCGGCAGGACGCCGCAGCCGAGCCGAGCGCCGCGCCGCCCAGCCAGGTTTCCGACGCGTCGACGCCGCCGGAGCAGGTCGAGCAGGTGACGGGCATGCAGCTGGAGAAAGTCGAGCCGGGCCAGGCGCCGGACGATTATTCGCTTCACCTGGTGCTGGCCCTGCTTCTGCTGGTGTTCGCATCGGGCGCCTTGCGCCAGGCCTGGCCGGCGCGGGCAAGGTATTCATAACGCAGTCAAACGAAAAAATTGAAAAGGTAAATCAAGCATGAGCCAGTTGTTGGAACAATTGATGTATCAGGTCGGACAGGTCTTCCTGATTCCCACCCTGGTGGCGATCTCGGTCCTGTTTCTGTATTCGCTGTATGCGCTGGGGGCGTTCGCCGTCGCGTACTTCCAGCGCAGGGGGCATGTCATCGGCGCGCAGTCCCATGCCTTGCGCAGCTACGAACTGCTGCGCTGGGCGCGGGCCCATCCCGGTTCGTCGGACGACGATCTGGATGTCGCGGCCCATCGCCTGCTTGAAGTGCCCCGCGTGACGACCCGGGTCACGCCCATGCTGGGCCTGGTGGCGACGATGATCCCCATGGGGCCCGCGCTGAAGGCCTTGTCGGATGGCAATCTGGCGTCCGTTTCCGAAAACCTGGCCATTGCCTTCTCGGCCGTGATACTGGCCTTGATCGCCGCGTCCATCACCTATTGGATCGTATCCATCAAGCGCCGCTGGCTGGCCGAGGAACTGGCCTGGCTCCAGGCGGCCCAGGCCGCGGCCGCAGGCCCGGATGGGAAGCTGGCATGAAATTCCTGGACGAAACCGAGTCCGACGATCCCATTCTGTCCGTCGTCAATCTGATCGACATTTTTCTGGTGATCATTGCCGCGCTATTGATCACGATCACGCAGAATCCGCTGCTGGACCCCTTCACCAAAAAAGACGTTACGATAATCACCGATCCCGGCCAGGACAGCATGGAGATGATCGTCAAGAAAGGCGAAAAGATCGAACGCTTCAAGGCCAACGGCCAAACCGGGCAGGGAGAAGGATCCAAGGCCGGCGTGGCCTATCGCATGAAAGACGGTACCGTGGTGTACGTGCCCGAGCCGGGGGCGGCCGACTAGTCCCGGCGCCGGCGCGGGCCCGCCTCGATGCCGCAGGCAAGGAGCCCATATGGAGCAAGCCCGGATGGCGGCGCCCCCGGACGCCGAGGCGGACGAGCGCGCGCCGCAGCGTATTTTTTTCGGCCTGTGGCCTTCCGCCGACGTGGCGGCGCGGATCATGGAATGGGCGCGCGAGGCCCACGCCGTGTGCGGCGGCCGCATCATGCGTCCCGAAAACCTGCATCTGACCCTGGCATTCCTGGGCGGCACCCCGGCCGGGCGGGTGGCCGAACTGGTCCGCGCCGCGCCGCACTGGCCGGTACGGACGGGAGCCGTGGGCTTGAGCCGCTTCGGGCGCTTTACGGGGCCGCGCATCGTGTGGGCCGGGCCCGACCGCGCGGACATCCGGCCCGCGGGTTGGCTGGACGCCCTGCACGACGATCTCTGGACCCGCCTGGAAGGCATGGGCTGGACACGCCCCGTCATGGCCTTCCGGCCTCATGTCTCCTTGCTGCGCAAGGCGGGCGCCGGCGATGTGCAAAGCCTGCGGCGCCCGCCCATCGTCTGGACGCCGGAACGCTGCGTCCTGGTGGCGTCTTCGCCCAGCCCGGAAGGCTCCAGCTACCGCGAGCTGGCGCGTTTGCCCATGCGCCCGGACTAGCGCCGTTCGGGCCGACGGCCCGCTAGGCATCAATATTGCTGACCGTCGGCTATTGCTCAGGAGGCCCAGTCATGCAGCTACAAGGATCTTGCCATTGCGGTGCCGTTCAGTTCACCGTATCCAGCGTCAACCCCTACCCTTATCAACGGTGTTACTGCTCCATCTGCCGTAAAACGCAAGGCGGAGGCGGTTACTCCATCAATCTTTCGGCCGATGCGCGGTCCATGAAGGTAAGCGGCGCCGACCAGATAACGGTGTATCACGCCATGCTGCCCGGCGCCGGCGACAGCCGCCACGCCAGTACCGCCGAGCGCCATTTTTGCAGCCGCTGCGGCAGCGGCTTGTGGCTCTTCAGCCCCGAGTGGCCGGAGCTCATCCATCCCTTCGCCTCGGCCATCGACAGCAATCTTCCGATTCCTCCGGAGCATACGCATTTGTTTCTCGATTCGAAGGCGTCCTGGGTGGAGATGGAAATGCATCCCGGGGACAAGATGTTTGGCAGCTATCCAGAGGAATCGATAGCGGACTGGCATGAGCGGCTGGGCCTGGGCGCGGGCTGAGCGCCGGCCGGTACGCCCATTCATTGCACAAGGAGAAAATCATGGCATCGCGCAAAGACGATCCGGACACCCTGCCGTCGACCAGGGATAGAGAGTTTGAAGAAGAGGCCAGCCTGCTGAAAACCGGCAGGACCGAGCCGGCCCTGGGACCCAGCGATTCGTCGGATTCGGGCAACGACCTGCCGGCCAGCATGCCCGATACCGACAGCGACCGCCAGAATACGGGCGAGCGGCCTCAGGTGGAGAACACGGGAGAAGGGCCGCTGGAAGAAGATGTGGAGCCCGACAAGATCGTTCCCGCGGACGCTGCGGGATTGGCCACGTCGCCGCCGGATCCGGAGCGCAACGGAGGCTAGCCCGAGCGGGTTTCGGAAGGCATGAAAAAAGCCGGCGCCTGCAGAGGCAGGCGCCGGCCGCGTCGCGAAGGCCGATCGGCAAAGGCGGCTTGCCGCCTTTGCCGGCCCAGGCGGGCTTACTCGATCTTGATGCCAGCGTCGTCGACGACTTTCTGAATCGAAATCGTGTCTTCGCGGATCTGCTTGGCGAAGTCGGCGGGGGATCCGCCGCCTGCTTCGGCGCCCTTGTCGGCCAGGACTTTCTTGACCTCCGGAATCTGCAGGATCTGGTTGATGTTTTCATTCAGCTTCTGGGCGATCTCGGGCGGCATGCCCTTGGGGCCCACGACACCGAACCATTGCCCCATGGTGACATCCGGATAGCCCGATTCTTTCATTGTGGGCACGTCGGGCAGCAGGGGAATGCGTTTGGGGCTGACGACGGCGATGCCCACCAGCTTGCCGGCCTTGATATTGGGCACCATCAGCGGCGGGGAGTCGACGTTCATGTCCACTTCACCCGAGAGCAGGTCGTTCAGTGCCTGGGCGCTGCCCTTGTAGGGAATGTGCAGCAGCTCGATGTTGGCGGCCTTGCCGAATTGCGCGGCGGCCAGGTGCTGAGAGCTGCCGACGCCCGACGATGCATAACGCAAGCTTTTCTTCTTGGCCAACGTCATGAACTCGTCCATGTTCTTCACGCCCAGCTTGGGCGTGACCGTCAGGATCAGGGGCGTGCTGGCGACCATGGCCACCGGCGTGAAGTCCTTGTTCACGTCGTAGGGCAGGTCTTTGTACAGGGCCGGCGCGGTGGCATTCGAATTGGAGTGCGCCAGCAGCAGGGTATAGCCGTCGGGTGCCGACTTGGCGACCATGTTCGCGGCAATGGTCCCCGCGGCGCCCGGCTTGTTCTCGACCACGAAAGTCTGGCCCAGGCGCTGTTCCAGGTGCCGGGAAAGCAGGCGCGCAACCACGTCGGTGAAGCCGCCGGGGCTGAAGCCCACGATCACGGTGACGGGTTTGTCCGGATAGGCGGCTGCCTGGGCGGTGGCGCCCACTGTTGCCATCAGGGCAACGGCGAGTGCGCCGGCAATACGATTTTTGATCATGTCTTCTCCTTATGTTTTTGAACTACGGGTAATGAAACTATAAGTCAGTGCGGGCCAGCGCGCGCTCACGGGTCTGGTCCAGGTCGGGCGGCGGCGGGAATCGCCGGTCCCACTTGCCTGCCTTCATGACCTGGCCGGGCACGTCGTGCCCCACCATGTCCGCCATCTGGCGGGCGCAGGCGATAAGCCTGTCCAGGTCGGTTCCGGTATTCAGACCCATGCTGTGCAGCATGTGGACCAAATCTTCGGTGCTGATGTTGCCGGTCGCGCCAGGCGCATACGGACAGCCGCCCAGCCCCGCCAGCGAGCTGTCGTAGCGGTCTATGCCGGTGGCCAGGCCGGCCAGCACATTGGCCAGGCCCATGCCGCGCGTATTGTGAAAATGCAGGGTCAGTTCCAGCATGCTCCAGCGCTGCGCCAACCCTCGGCACAGCGATTCGACCTGGGCTGGATTGGCCATGCCGGTCGTGTCGCAGATGGTGATGCCCTGCGCACCACGCTCGGCGAAGAAGTCGCCCAGGCGCAGGACTTCGTCGGCCGGGACATCGCCCTCCATGGGGCAGCCGAAAGCCGTGGAGATGGAGATGTTGACGTCGACCTGGCCCGACATCTCGTCGATGATCTGCGCCAGCACCGCCGCCGACTGCTTGCGCGTCATGCGGGTATTGGCAAGGTTGTGGGTCTCGCTGGCGGACATGACCAGGTTGATTTCATCGACGCCGCATTCCAGCGCCCGCTGCGCGCCGCGCATATTGGGCGCGAGGCATACATACTTGACCCCGGCCGTGCGCTCTATGCCTTGCATCACCAGTTCGGCATCGCGCAGCGCGGGGATCGCCTTGGGCGACGTGAAGGAAGTGGCCTCGATCTTGGACACCCCGCTGCGGCTGATCGCATTGAGCATCGCGATCTTTTCTTCCGTGGGAACGAAGACCGGCTCGATCTGAAGGCCGTCGCGCATCGATACGTCATGGATGTGGATGCGGCGCGGCGCGTTTTCCAGGATGGACGCGCCGTTCTGAGCGTTGGCGTGCAGCGTCGTCATCAGATGACCTCCAATTGCTTGAGTTGCGCGATCTGGTCTTCGCTGAAGCCCGATTCCCGCAGCACCTGTTCGGTGTGCTGGCCGAGCTGGGGTCCGCCCCCTTCGAATCGGCCCGGCGTGGCGCTCAATTTCGGCACGACGCCCGGTACCTTCAGGGCCGAGCCGTCGTCCAGCGTCACCTCGCGGATCATTTCTCGGGCCAGGTAGTGCTCGTCTTCGACGATATCCTTGATGGTGAATATCCGGCCCGCGGGAACACCGGCCCTGGCCAGGTCGTCGAGCGCCTCGTCGATGCTTCGCTGGCTGCTCCATTGCCCGATGGCCTCGTCGATCCGGGCCATGTTGGCCACCCGTCCGGGGTTCCGGGCCAGGGCGGGTTCCTTGGCCAGGTCTTCACGCCCGATCAAGTCCATGAGCCTGGGGAAGATGCTGTCGCCGTTGCCGGCGATAAGGAAATAGCTGCCGTCCTTGCTGGGGTAGGCGTTGGTGGGGGCGATGCCTTGCAGGGCGCTGCCGGCCGGCTCGCGCGTGACGCCCAGCCGGTCGTATTCGGGCACGGCGCCCTCCATCATGTTGAAAACCGATTCATACAGGGCCACGTCGATGACCTGGCCCTTGCCGGAATTGGCCAGGCGGTTGTACAGCGCCATCATGATGCCGATGACCCCATGCAGCGCCGAGAGCGAATCGCCGATGCTGATGCCCGGACGCACCGGCCGCTGGCCCGGCTCGCCCGTGATGTAGCGGAATCCGCCCATGGCTTCGGCGACGACGCCGTAGCCGGTGCGGTCGCGCAAGGGGCCGGTCTGACCGTAGCCCGAGATGCGCAGCATGATCAGGCCGGGGTTCTCGCGGGAAAGCGACTCGTAGCCCAGGCCCCATTTCTCCATGGTGCCCGGCCGGAAGTTTTCAATGACGACGTCGGCTTCCAGGATCAGTTTGCGGACGATTTCCTGACCTTCCTTCTGGCGCAGGTCGATCGCCACGGATTTCTTGTTCCGGGCCTGCACATGCCACCACATCGAGGTCTTGCCGTCCTCGGTGCGCCATGAGCGCAAGGGATCGCCCTGGCGGGGCGGCTCTATCTTGATGACGTCGGCGCCGAAGTCGCCCAGTGTTTTTCCCGCAAAAGGGCCGGCAATGAGGCTCCCCATTTCGATGACGCGTATGCCATCCAGAGGTCGTTGATTCATGCTGTGTGTTCCGCAAACTTGATGGATCTGGTGAAGAGGGATGCGTCCCATCATAAGAAGCGCCGCCCGCCCTGTGAAGCGATACTTTATCAAGTCAGCCATCTCTTGTGGAGATGGCTAAAGCATTCTTCCAGAGGGAAGCAGGCTGGCGGGCCGGCATGCAAGGCGATCAGATTAGGGTTTTCCGCGATGGCTGGCGCCGGCCAGATGCTCGCGCAGCAGGCGGGCCAGCAAGGGCAGGAACTCGACCGGCTTGCTGATCAGCGTCAGGCGTCGGCGCGCCCAGGGCTCGGCCAACGGGCGGGCCACCAGCCCTTCGGTGTGCAGAAAGGGATCCACGCTGCCTTTGGGCAGTATGCCGATACCCAGGTTTTGCGCCACCATGCGGCGCAGGCCGTCGAAGCTGGTCGCCTGTATGCGCAGGCGCAAGGGCATGTCCGACTGCTTTGCCGAGGCGACCAGCGTTTCGCACAGGGACGAGCCGCGCGGCAAGGCCACGTGGTCGTACTCCAGGGTTTCCGAAAACCGTACGCTGTCCTTGAGCGCCAGCGGATGGCCCGGGGGCATGATGAGCATGAGCTCATCGATGCGATACAGGCAGGTGTCCAGCCCTTCCAGCGGGCGCTGCGGGACGAGGATGCCCAGGTCCGCCTCGCCGCCGGCCACCAGTTTGTGGACGGTCTCGCTGGTGTGTTCTTCCAGGTCTATCTTGACGGTGGGGTGCATCTTCAGGAAATCGGACAGGTCCTGGGGAAGGAACTGGACGATGGTCGACGTATTGGCCACCAGCCTGACCTGGCCCTTGACGCCGTTTGAATAATTGCTCATGGCGCTGTCCATGGCGCTCAGGTCCGCCAGCACGCGGCTGGCATGCTGCAACAGCTCCACCCCCGCCTGGGTCAGCTTCACCCCGCGGCGGTGGCGATAGAACAGGTCGGCGCCTATGGATTTTTCCAGTTCCGATATCCGTTTGCTGATGGCGGACGCCACGGTGTGCTCCTTCGCCGCCGCCTTGGCGATGGATCCCTCCTGGGAAACCGTCACGAATACCTTGAGCGTCTGGATGTCGTATTTCATAGGGCGGAAGGGGGCGTCAGGGATGGCGCTGTTTTGGATTGGCTTGTTGCGGCCGAAAGGCCGGTGAACGGTGGCAATAGCCGATTTTACCGGCCATTGCGGTTCTGGCCGGCAGAGGCGGCGCGCGTTCGCCGGAAATCCGTTTTCAACAAAATACGATTTCTGTTAGATTGGCTCGTTTGCCATAGACATGCATTGGGCGCGGCCCGGGGCGCGGAGCCTTGGGCGCCGTCGACATGCAGTCAGCGCTGGAGCCCCGTTTTGGACATAAAGGAACTAAAAAGTTTTTGCATGGTGGTCAAGCTGGGAAGCTTCTCGAAAGCATCCAAAGCCCTGGTCCTTGGGCAGCCGGCGGTTTCCAAGCACATCCAGCGGCTCGAGGCCGAACTGGGCCGGCCGCTGCTGGAAAGGGGCGCGCGGCCCCTCAAGCTGACCGCGGCGGGCAGCAATCTGTACCGGATGGCCGAACCGTTCGTGGAAGGCCTTGCCACCCTGGACAGCCGCTCGCCGCTGGCCATGTCCTCGCCCATTACCGTTGCCGTGCCGCATGGCTTCATTGGCTATGTATTGCCGGAGGCGGCCCGCGATTTGCGCGATACAGTCCCGTCGGCCAGGATACGCGTCCTGTCCGGCACCAAGGAAGAGGTCTTTGAGCTGGTGCAGACCGGCGGCGCCGACTTTGCCGTCGCTCCGGACCCGGGCGCATCGCGACGCTTTGACTTTACGCCGCTGTACCCTTCCGAACGCGTACTCATCACGCCGGGCGATCATCCTCTTCTTGCGCAGCGGCCCACCTCTTTGAAGGACGTCGCCAAGTATCCGCTCATTCTGCCCCGTTTCCAGACGCAGACCCGGGCCTTGCTCGAAAGCGAATTCCGCAGGCTCCGGATTTCCTACGATATTGCCGTGGAATTGGACAGCATCGAGTTGCTCGAACGCTACGTGGAGCTGGGATTGGGTCTGGGAGTCGGCTTGCGCGGCGCGGCCGGCATGGAGTCCTGGGTCCGCCTGGGCATCGTCAGCCTCGCTCCCTTTCTGCCCTCCGAGATGATAGGCGTGGTGCGCAGCCGGGCGTTGCCGCTTTCGCAGCCCGCCACCGCGCTGATTGCCCGGATCCAGGACCTGGCCCGCGCCATGCCGGCCGCCACCCCGGCGTCTCGAGGGCGCCGCCGCTAGATCGCCCGCCGATCGGCCTGAAGGCCTTGCAAGCCGGCGGGCGCCGCCGGGGGATGGGCCGCGCCTGTCATCCTCCCTTATCATGCCGGGCGGCTTTGTATTGGAATATTTATTGACATTTAATTCCAATATGGAATAGGATGGGCTTGCTTCCACTTCCAAGTCGAGTCTTGCAATGGCTGACCTCTCCGGTCTCTCGTTAGCGTGCGCCGCGATGCTGCTGCGGACGAAAAAACTGTCGCCGCTCGAGTACGCCGCTGCTTGCCTGGACCGCATCCACCGATACGATGCGGGTCTGAATGCGTTTATCGGCACCGACGACGAAGGCGCGTTGCAGGCGGCGCGGGAAGCCGAGAGCGAGATCGCCCGGGGAAACTGGCGCGGCCCGCTGCACGGCATTCCTGTTGCGCTGAAGGACTTGTTCGACGTGGCCGGGCAGCGCACTTCGGCGCACTCCAGGCTGCGCATGGACCATGTCGCGAGCGCCGACGCCTCGGTGGTGGCCCGGCTACGCGCCGCGGGCGCCATCATCATCGGCAAGACGGCCCTGCATGAATTCGCGACGGGCGGGCCTTCCTTCGACCTGCCATGGCCGCCTGCGCGCAACCCCTGGAAGCGCACGCATCATCCCGGGGGATCCTCGAGCGGTTCCGGCGTGGCGGTTGCGGCGGGGTTTGTTCCCGTGGCGATCGGCACCGATACGGGCGGATCGGTGCGCAATCCCGCCACAGCCTGCGGCATAAGCGGAATGAAGCCCACCTATGGCGCCGTAAGCCGGACTGGCGTCTTCCCTTTGGCGTTCTCGCTCGATCATGTGGGTGTGCTGTCCCGCAATGTCCGGGACAACGCCCTTGTGCTGGAGGCGCTGCTGGGACGCGACCCAGGCGATCCTTCCAGCGTCGATCACCCGGCGCCCAAGATCGGTGCCTCGCTGGACGGCGGCGTCAAGGGATTGCGTATCGGCGTCATCGACGAGTTCTGCGCCAACGCCAATAAAGAGATCCTGGACGCCTTTGCGCAAGCATGCCGGGTGCTCGAGCAACTGGGCGCCGAGCTCGTGCCGCTGCGTCTTTCGCCGCTCGCTGATTATGTGGACTGCGGCCGCCTGATTCTTCAGGCCGAGGCATTCGCCGTGCATGAGGCCTGGCTCCGGACGCGGATCGGCGATTACAGCCAGCGCGGGCGAACCCGCCTTTTGCCCGGCGCGTTCCTGAGTGCTGGCGACTATATCCGCGCCCAGCAGCTGCGCACCGTCCTCGTCCGGGAATACGCCGCGGCCATGGCGACCGTCGATGCGGCCGTGTGCGTTTCCAGCCTGGAACTGCCCTGCGCCATCGATGACGAAGCCGAGGTCGATCGAACCTACGATCGCCAGGCGCGCACACCCTTCAACCTGACCGGAACGCCGGCCATTTCGGTGCCAATGGGGTTTGCGCAAAACGGGCTCCCCATCGGCCTCCAGGTGCTGGGCAAGGGATTCGACGAGGCCATGGTTTATCGGGTCGCCCAATCGTATGAGGCGGCCACCGATTGGCATTTGCGCCGTCCCGACCTGGACGCCGCAGCGCCGGCCGCATGAGTCCGGGCGGGCCCCGCGCATCGGATGCGCCGATTCCAAAGTTTTATTGCTTCATAAAGAGAGTTCCCCATGCACCCACGTCAACGTATCGAATACAGCTCCCCCTTTAACAGGCCTTCGCTGAAGACAGATGATGGAACCAGGCTGATCATCTGGCCGGTGGTCAATATCGAGGAATGGGAAATCGAACGGCCCATGCCGCGCCATGCTTCACCCCCGCCCGGCGGCATTTCTTCCGACGTTCCCGACATGCCCAATTGGACATGGCACGAATACGGCATGCGCGTCGGCTTCTGGCGCTTGCTGGAGGCTTTTCAGCAACGGGAGATACGGCCGACGATGTCGATCAATGCCAAGGTGTGCGAGACCAGTCCCGAGGTGGCCATGGCGGCGCGCGACGCGCAATGGGAGTTCATGGCGCATTGCTACGTGCAGATGTCCATACACAAGGTCCAGGACCAGGCAGCCATGATCGGCCAGTCGCTCGACGCGCTGGAGAAGTTTCTTGGCCATCGGCCGCGCGGCTGGCTCGGACCCGGGCGAACGCAGAAGCTCGATACGCTGGACCATATAGCGGCCGCGGGTTGCGACTGGTTCGGAGACTGGATACTGGACGATCAGCCGCTTTGGGTGAAGACCCAGTCGCGGCCTCTGGTCTCCATTCCCTACACCGTCGAAATCAACGACATCACCGTCATGGTCAGCGGCCAGCACGAGTCCGATGCCTTGCTGCGCCGGGCCAGCGACGCGTTTGAACGTCTTTATGCCGAAAGCGAGGATTCCGTCCGCATCATGGCCTTCGGCGTGCATCCCTACGTCTCGGGCGCCGCGCACCGGATCCGCTACTTTGAAGAAATGCTGGATCTCTTTGCCGGGCGTGAAGGCGTTGCTTTCTGGAACGGCAACCAGATTTGCGACTGGTTCAAGGCGCAACAGCCGCTTTGAAGCGCTGGCTTGAGCTCAGGCCGGCATTCAAGCGTTTAGAAATCACTGATGTTTCGCTCACCCACCTCAAGGATACACACCATGAAAGAATACCTGCACACCATCCTGAAGGGCGCTTGCGCTTTTTCCATCTCCGTCCTTGCCGTCGGCGCCGCATATGCCCAGGAATATCCCAATCGTCCGATAAACATGATCGTGCCCTTCCCCGCCGGAAGCGCCACAGACACCGTCGCCCGCCTGATCGGGGGCAAGATGGCCGACAGCCTGAAACAGACCGTGGTGATGGAGAACATCCCGGGCGCCAGCGGCACCATTGCGGCCGCTCGTGCGGCCCGTGCGAAGCCCGACGGCTACACCATCATGATCCATACCACCATCGCGCTATCGGCCTCGCTCTACAAGAACCTGTCCTACGATACGGCGACGGCCTTCGAGCCGATAGGCCTGGTGAATTCGGGACCCTATGTGATCGCGGCGAATGCGGACTATCCCGTCAAGGACGCCAAAGAGCTGATCGCCACGCTCAAGAAGGACGGCGATAAAGTCACGGTGTCCAACGCCGGCGTGGGCACCGGCTCCCACCTGTGCGCCATCATGTTGTCGCAAGCGCTGGACGTCAAGCCGACACTGGTCCCATACAAGAGCACCAACCTGGCTCTGCAGGACGTGATGGCCGGCCACGTCGACCTGCTGTGCGATCAGACCACCAACGCGTTCCCGCATCTGAACGGTGGCAAGATCAAGGCCTATGCCATTACCTCGCCGCAGCGCCATGAAAGCATCCCCGACATACCGACCACGCGTGAACTGGGCATCCCGGAGGTGGATATCTCGGTCTGGCACGGCGTCTATGCGCCCAAGGGTACGCCCGCGGAAATCGTCGACAAGCTGAACGCCGCGCTGCAGGTCGCGCTAGGCGACGCAGAGGTGCAAAAGCGGCTGGACTCCATGGGAACCTATCTGTTTCCCGCCGACCAGCGCAGCCCCCAGGCGCACGGCAAACACTTGGCCAACGAACTCGATCGCTTCGGCAAGCTGGTCAAAGACGCGGATCTCCAATTGAATTGATGAGGAATCGCGCCGCGGATAGCCGGATCCCGCGGCGCGGCCGCCACAGGCGCCAAGCGGCCAATGCCGGCAAGGCGCCCGTTTGATCCGGCCCGGAATCAGGAGGTACAGCCATGACATCGGAATCCACAAACGAGGATATGGAAGTCAAGTTGCGGCAATTGGGCATTGCCGTTGTCCGGGAAGACATCCCATTCTTGCAGCGCTCATTCCTGCGGCAGCGGGAGCTTCTGCGCCGCCATGCAGAGCGGCTCAGCCCTGAAACAGAGCCCGCGCATGTCTTCAGGCCTTCGCCCTGAGGGTGGCCGGGCCATCCGGTGGCGCTCTTGGCATGCTGATGTATACGGTTTGATCTGCTGCGGCAGTACAAGCCGCTTGGGTTGCGATGCATCCTTGGCGGCACCCCTCCTTTCGCAATACACTTTCCCTGTCCAAAGTCATTTTTCGACGCGCTGAGCGTCCGACCCGGCGCCAGCCGGGCGTCGCGCATGCCGACTCCGCCGAATACCCCCACCTGGAGTGCCGATGAACACCTCGCTGCCGTTTGATCACCTGGTTCTGATGCTGCGCGATCGGCTGGTGGAGCAAGCGCCCGCCTTCGAAGCCGACGGCTATACGCTGACTGAATTATCCGTGCACAACCTTGGCTCGATGAATCGTCTGATAACGCTCGATAGCGCTTACATCGAATTGCTTGGCTGGCCGGCAGGGCAGCCGCCCGCCCGCAAGGAAATCGCCGATTCTCCAATGGGTCCCGAAGCGCTTGTGTTCCGGACGCCGGATGCGCACGCAACGCATCGCCGGCTTCAGGAACTGGGCTTCAAGGTGAATCCGGTCGTCAGCCTCCAGCGGCCCATCAACGTCAACGGGCAGGCTCATACCGCTCGCTTCGAAACCGTCCGCTTTGCCGAACAGCCGATTGAAGGGTTTCGAGTATATTTTTGCCAGCACCTGACACCTGAACTGGTCTGGAATCCGGAATCGACCCGGCACGCGAACGGCGCCGTGGCGCTCGACAGGATCGTGCTGTGTTCCGCTCATGCCGGCCAGGCAGCGGGAGTCCTGGCCCGACTGGTCGACGCACCGCTGTCCGGAGCCGGGCCGGCTGCGTTCAAGATCACTTTGGATAATGTGGTTTTGGAAGTACGGCAACGCGTCGGCGCCACGGTGGCCACCATAGAGAGCGTTGCCCTGCGGCGACATGATGGCGAGGTCTGCGCTTTCGAAACCCATGTGCGGCCGCCTGAATCGGTGCTTGAATCGGTGAAAACGGCCCCGCTGTAGTCCCTCCCGCCCTTCATCCGATCAGGCGGCCGCATTTGCTTATGAAAATATTTATTAAGTGCTTTCCGCTTATTAAATAAACTTTAAGCAACAATCGATATAAGGGAAACAGAAATGCGCAAATTTCATAATAAGTGGCTCTCCGCATTGGGCACGGTCTGCGCCGCCGGCATGGTCGCTTTGTCCATGGGCGGCACCGCAGCCGCGGCAGACGACCATCCGCTGCGCCTGGTGCTTCCTTTCCCGCCTGGCGGCAGTACCGATATCGCGTCACGCATCATTCAGCCGAAACTGGCCGAGATTCTGGGGCTAACGGTTATTGTCGATAACCGGCCCGGCGCGGCCAGCCAGGTAGCGACTCAGCATGTTGCACGTTCGCGGCCCGATGGCAACACCTTGTTGATCAGTTTTGACAACCACTCCATCAATCCGATCATCAAGAAAGAGCTGCCCTACGATACCTTCAAGGACTTCCGGGGAATCACGTTCGCGCTTCGCTTCCCGCTCGTGATCGTGGCTTCCAAGAAAACCCCCGGCGACAACCTGAAGGAATTCATCGCCGCGGTCAAGAAAGACCCGCAGAAGTACAGTTATGCCTCGACCGGCTTGGGGTCATTGAACCACCTGGCGCCTGAAGACTTGAAGCGCAGGGCGGGCATCGAGAGCTTGCTCCACGTCCCGTATAGCGGCGGTGGACCGGCCGTTCAGTCATTGCTCAGCGAAATCAGCAACGTGACCTTCCTTAGCTACGCCGCGCTGAAGTCGCACATCGCGGCCGGCACCTTGAAGGCTTTGGCCGTCACGGGCGAGAAGCGCCTGCCCGAGCTGCCCAATACGCCGACAGTCGCGGAATCGGGTTTCCCCGGCTTCGAGGCCTATTCCTGGATCGGCGTCTTCGCGCCCGCCGGAACGCCCGACGACGTGGCGAACAAATTGACCGACGCATTTCAAAAAGCGCTGAACGATCCGGGCGTCAAGAAGCAGCTGACCGACCTGGGTTTCGAGGTCATGGCCACCGATGGTCCCACTGTTGAAAAATACGCGGTACAACAATACGAGCGGTGGGCGCAATTTGTGAAAGAGACCGGTCTGAAGCTGGAGTAAGAGGCCTGGCCCGTGGCCGATTGAAGCGGCTCTGTGTAGCGGGCTTGATGCATGCAGCATCCCCCGAAATGGGGGACTGCAAAAAGAATGGCCTCCGATGCAGGAGGCCATTTTTGCGGAAGTCCGCAGGAAAATCTGGTGCCGGTTAGAAGAGTCGAACTCCTGACCTTCGCATTACAAGTGCGCTGCTCTACCAACTGAGCTAAACCGGCGAACGCATAATTCTACAGGAATTTCATCGCGGCGTTTTCATTTCAGATCGAGGCCGGGGCGCCGGCCAGGGCGCGACGGAAGCGGCCGCTGTGCATGGCCCCCCGAAATGGGCTTGGCCCGCAACGAGGCCGGCCGCGCGATCTTCATGGCCGATGGTAAGATCGTCGGCAGGCGCCGCCCGAGCAATCTTTCAGCAAACCACGGCAAGAAATAACCCGCAACTTTCTGGGCCGGATTCCAGCGTCCTGAACCGGCTCGGATGGGCGCGGGGCCGTCTCTACAGGAAAACAGATCTATGAAGGTTCCCGTCAATCGCTTCAAGCAGGCCATCCGAGCGGGGCAGCATCAGCTGGGCCTATGGGTGTCGCTCGCACATCCATATAGCGCCGAGGTGGTCGCCGGCGCAGGGTTCGACTGGCTGGTGTTCGACACCGAGCATTCGCCCAACGACGTGCAGACGGTGCTGGGGCAGTTGCAGGCCGCGGCGCCTTATCCCGTTTCCACCATGGTGCGGCCCAGCTGGAACGATCCCGTTCAGCAGAAGCGCTATCTGGACATCGGCGCGCAGACATTGCTGCTTCCCTACGTGCAAAATGCCCAGGAGGCCGAGCAGGCGGTGGCCGGCATGCGCTACCCCCCAGGGGGAATGCGGGGCGTGGGCGGTACCATGCGCGCCAGCGCGTTCGGACGCAACGCCGATTACGTCCGCGAATGCCAGGACGAACTCTGTCTTCTCGTGCAGGTCGAGACACAAGAAGGCCTGGACAATCTGGAAGCCATCGCCTCGGTCGACGGGGTGGATGGCGTGTTCATCGGTCCGGCCGATTTGTCGGCCAGCATGGGCTACCCCGGCGAACTGGCCCATCCCGAAGTGAAATCGGCGATCGAAGACGCCATACGCCGCGTCAGCGCCTGCGGCAAGGCGCCGGGCGTGCTGACCATCGACGAGACCCTGGCGCGGCGCTATATGGATGCGGGCTCGCTGTTCACCGCGGTGGGCATGGATTTGTCCATACTTGCGCGCGAGGCGGACAAGCTGGCCGCCCGCTTCAGAACCTGACGCGTCTTGCGGGCCAAAGCAAAAATCCCGTTGCGATGGCAACGGGATTTTTGCGCGGCAATGCCGGCTGGCTTGCCTACTGGACGGCAGGAGCCCTCTATTTGACGATGGTCAGCCGCGGCGGCTTGGGATCGCCGGGCGCCGGGCCCGGTTTGCCCTCTGTGGCCTCGCTGTCGACAACCGCCTTGGGCGCGGCGCCGGAAGGTTCTCCAGCCGGATGCGGCTGCGATTCCACGACATCGAACCCCATGCCCGCACCGGTTTCGCGCGCATAGATGGCGGACACGGCGGCCACGGGCACATAGATCTGTTCGGTGACGCCGCCGAAGCGGGTCTGGAACTCGATGTAGTCATTGCCCAGCGTCAGGCGGTTGGTGGCCAGAGTGCCGATATTCAGCGTGATCTGGCCATCGTGGATATGCGCCGGAGGCACGACGGTATTGGCGTCGACCGTAACGACGATATGAGGGGTGTAGCCGTTATCGGTGCACCACTCGTGCAGCGCGCGTATCAGGTAGGGCTTGGTAGAGGACTCTTGCATGGCTTGTCAGCGGCGCATGACCTTTTCGGAAGGCGTCAGCGCTTCAATATAGGCCGGGCGCGAGAAGATACGCTCGGCGTACTTCTGGATGGGGGCCGCATTCTTGGGCAGTTCGATGCCGTAGTGGTCCAGGCGCCAAAGCAAAGGCGCGACGGCCACGTCCAGCATGGAGAATTCCTCGCCCAGCATGTACTTGTTTTTTAACAGCAGCGGAGCCAATTGCGCAAGACGGTCGCGGATGTTCTGGCGGGCGACGTCCTGGGCGCGGGTGTCGGTGGAGCTGCGGTCTTCGAGCACGGAAACGTGTACGAACAGCTCTTTCTCGAAGTTGTACAGGAACAGGCGGGTGCGGGCGCGCATGACCGGATCGGCCGGCATGAGCTGCGGGTGCGGGAAGCGCTCGTCGATGTACTCGTTGATGATGTTGGACTCGTACAGGACCAGGTCGCGCTCGACCAGGATGGGCACCTGGCCGTAGGGATTCATGACCGCGATGTCTTCGGGCTTGTTGTACAGGTCGATGTCGCGGATTTCAAAATCCATGCCTTTTTCAAACAGCACAAAGCGGCAGCGTTGGGAGAACGGGCAAGTCGTTCCGGAATAGAGCACCATCATGTCGCGGATTCCAATCGTAGAAATAAGAACAAGAGCGCGCACCGGAATGCGGCTCCGAAAAGGGAAATAGGCGTATCAAACTACGCCTATTTCTTGACCGGTAGCTGACACGCGGCGCCTGCCGGCGCTACCGGCTGTCAGCTTTACTTGACGTTCTTCCAGTAGGCGGCGTTCAGGCGCCAGGCCACCAGCAGGAAGAAGGACAGGAACAACAGGATCCAGACACCCATTTGCTTGCGCTGCAGCTGCATGGGTTCGGCCATCCAGCCCAGGAAGTTGCTGAGGTCGGCCACATTATTGTCGAAGGCGGCGATCTGCTTGGGGTCGGGCGAGGACAGCACCGCCTTGTCGACGCTCGAGCCTTCGTAATCCTTCAGGACTTCGGTCTTGATTTCGGAAAAACCCTGGGCATCGTACTTGGCGGTGTGGCGTTCCCATTGCGAGCTGCCATCGGCCTGGGCGACGTCATGGACGGTGACGTGTTCCAGCGAACGGGGGCCCTGCAGCTGCCACAGCACATTGGGCATGCCCACGCTGGGGAAGACCAGATTGTTCCAGCCCGTGGCCTTGGAGGTATCGCGGTAGAAGGTGCGCAGGAAGGTGTAGACGTAGTCGACGCCCGAGGGGCCCATGGTGGTGGACTTGGCGCGTGCAATGACCGACAGGTCTGGGGGGGCGGCGCCGAACCACTTCTTGGCGTCTTGGGGCGTCATGGCGATATGCATCAGGTCGCCCACCTTTTCGCCGGTGAACAGCAGGTTCTTCTTGATCTGTTCGTCGGTCAGGCCGATTTCGGCAAGCTTGTTGTAGCGCATGGACGAGGCGCTATGGCAGCCCAGGCAATAGTTGACGAACAGCTTGGCGCCGTTCTGCAGCGACGCCATGTCGTTGATGCGATCCGGCGCGTGATCGAGCTTGTAACCACCCCCTGCGGCGACCGAGACCCCGCAGACCAGTGATAACGCGATGGTACCTAGCAGCTTTTTAATCATGATTGTTCCGTAACGTATTGGTGGCCTTAGTGAGCATGAAACGTGACGCGGTCGGGTACTTGCTTGAAGGTACCCAGACGGCTCCAGATGGGCATCAGGAAGAAGAAGCCCAGGTAGATCACGGTTCCGATTTGGCTCATGAGGTTGAAGGTTGGATTAGGCGCTTGCGTGCCCAAATAACCCAACACCAGGAAGTTGACGATGAAAATCGCGTACAGGTACTTGTGCCAGGTGGGACGGTAGCGGATCGACTTGACCGGCGAGTGGTCCAGCCATGGCAGGAAGAACAGGATGACCACGGCGCCGCCCATGGCGACCACGCCCCAGAACTTGGCGTCGATGGCGCGCAGCAGCACGGCGACCAGCAGCAGGACGACGGGCACCGCAATGCGCATGATGCCCTTCAGGTTGCCCTTCAGGAACAGCGCGATGGCCGCGATGACGGCGCCGGCGACCAGCACCCAGGTGAAGTCGGCCGTGGTGGCGCGCAGCATGGAATAGAAGGGCGTGAAGTACCAGACCGGCGCGATGTGCGGAGGCGTCTTCAGCGGATCGGCGGGAATGAAGTTGTTGTACTCCAGGAAGTATCCGCCCATTTCGGGGCCGAAGAAGATGATGGCGGCAAAGACGATGAGGAAGCCGGCCACGCCCATGATGTCATGCACCGAATAGTAGGGGTGGAACGGAATGCCGTCCACGGGATGGCCGTTGCGGTCTTTGGGGCCTTGCTTGATTTCGACGCCGTCGGGGTTGTTGGAGCCCACTTCATGCAATGCAATGATGTGCGCGACCACCAGGCCGATGAGAACCAACGGGATGGCGATGACGTGGAAGGCGAAGAAGCGGTTCAGCGTGGCATCGGATACGACGTAGTCGCCGCGGATCCAGATGGCCAGTTCGGGGCCGATGAACGGAATGGCCGAGAACAGGTTCACGATGACCTGGGCGCCCCAGTAGGACATCTGGCCCCAGGGCAGCAGGTAGCCGAAGAAGGCTTCGCCCATGAGACAGAGGAAGATGGCGACGCCGAAGATCCAGACCAGTTCGCGGGGCTTGCGGTACGAGCCGTAGAACAGGCCGCGCAGCATGTGCAGGTAGACGACCACGAAGAACATGGAGGCGCCGGTGGAGTGCATGTAGCGTATCAGCCAGCCCCATGGCACTTCGCGCATGATGTACTCGACCGATTCGAACGCCAGCTTGGCATCGGGCTTGTAGTTCATGACCAGGAAAATGCCGGTCACGATCTGGATGACCAGCACCAGCATTGCCAGCGACCCAAAGAAATACCAGAAATTGAAATTCTTGGGCGCATAGTATTCCGACATATGGTCTTTGAACAGACTGGTAAGCGGAAAACGCCTATCTATCCAGCCTAAAAGTCCTGTCGTCTCGACGGTTTTCTCGCCAGCCATGAAACGGCTCCTTATCTTATCTTACGGCGTATAACGGATTTCGGTTCGCGGGGCGCCCGGCAGGCGCCCGGTTCGGTGCATCAGGCCTTGTTGTTCTCGTCGACACCGATGGTGATATGGGTGCCATCGGCCGAGAACGTGTAGGGCGGCACTTCGAGGTTGTCGGGTGCGGGCTTGTTGCTGAATACCCGGCCGGCCAGGTCGAAGGTGGAGCCGTGGCAAGGGCAGTTGAAGCCGCCTTCCCAGTTGGCGGGGAGGCCGGGCTGGGGGCCGGGGGTGAAGGCCGGCGAGGGCGAGCAGCCCAGGTGCGTGCAGATGCCCACGCAGACGAAGAGCTCGGGCTTGCGCGAACGATACTCGTTTTTGGCGTATTCGGGAGTGAAGCCGGGGCGGTCGGAATTGGGGTCGGCCAGTTCGGGGTCGTTGTCTTTCAGGTGCTCGAGCTGGCTGGGAGTGCGGTGCATGATCCAGACCGGCTTGCCCCGCCATTCGACCGTGATCATCTGGCCGGGTGCAATATTGGACACATCGACTTCGACCGGCGCTCCGGCGGCGCGCGCCTTCTCGGACGGCGCAAAGGAGCCCACGAAGGGAACGGCGGTGGCAACACCGGCCACACCGCCCACGGCGCAGGCCGAAGCCACCCAGAAACGGCGTGAAGGATCGGGTGGAAGGTTGGGATCAACCGCGGCGGAATCGTCGAGCTGTGTCGTAATCTGGCTCATTCTAGTATCCTTATTCATGCCCGGGCGGGGCATACCAATTCACTGTTTTTTGGCTATGTACTATCTTATCAACCGCGTATTATAGCGTTAGCCCGCAGCCGGGTGTAACGGGAAAGGAAGAAGACATGAGCAAAGCACGGGGTTTCCTGCAAGAATTCCAAGAGTTCGCCGTCAGGGGCAACATGATCGATCTGGCTGTCGGCGTCATAATCGGCGCGGCATTCGGGAAAATCATCGATTCGCTGGTCAAAGACATCATCATGCCGCTCGTTGCCTTCATCGTGGGCGGCGAGGTCGATTTCACCAATCAGTTCTGGATATTGCGCGCGCCCGAAAACTATTCCGGTCCTGAAACCTACGATGCATTGACCAAGGCGGGGGCCGTCGTGCTGTCGTGGGGCAATTTCCTGACCATTTTCATCAATTTCATCTTGCTGGCCTTCGTGGTGTTCTGCCTGGTCAAGCTGGTGAATGCCGCGCGCAAGCGGGTGGCGCATCAGGAAGAGGCCGCCGTCGAAGCCGCTCCCGCTCCGCCTCCCGAAGATGTCGCGCTGCTGCGCGAGATCCGCGACCTGCTTAAAAAATAGCCGTCCGTTCAGATCGGGTTGTCGATGTCCACGAATTCCACCTTGATGCCGAACTCGTCGGCAACGGCCTGGCCAAGCGCCTGCACGCCATAGCGTTCGGTCGCATGGTGGCCCGCCCCGATGAAGGCCGTCCCCGTTTCCCGGGCAAGGTGGAAAGTGGGCTCGGAGGCCTCGCCGGTCAGATAGGCGTCGGCGCCCGCGTCCACCGCGGCTTTCATCATGCTTTGTGCGCCGCCCGTGCACCAGGCGATGCGGCGTATCGCCTGTTGTGTATTTCCCACAAGCAAGGGCCGGCGTTGTAAGGCATTGCAAATGCTGTTTCCAAGTTCATCCAGCGTCTTCGCCGGTTCGCAGCGGCCCAGCCACACCAGGCCGTCGGGTCCGCAGGTCACGGGATTTCCGTGTTCATCGCGCTCGGGCTGAAAGCCCAGAACGCGCGCCAGCTGTGCGTTATTGCCCAGTACGGGGTGGGCATCCAGAGGCAGGTGGTAGGCGAAAATGTTCAGGTCGTGGCGCAGCGCAAGCGACAGCCGCTTGCGCTTGGGACCGCGTACACAGGGGTCCTCGTTCTTCCAAAACCAGCCGTGATGCACCAGGATCGCGTCCGCCCCGCGCTCGATCGCGGTTTCCAGTAACGCCTGCGTAGCCGTAACTCCGGTGATAATGTGACGGACGGCGGACTTGCCTTCGACCTGCAATCCATTGGGACAGTAATCCCTGAAACGCTGGGCTTGCAGGGTGGCATCGAGCCAGTCGGCCAATTGTTGCGTAGATACCTGATTCATCGCTGTCTTTTCCCTTATTGCCTTATGCGTCGATTGTGGTTGCTATTCGCCCAAACGGTAACAGTATGCCTGGGTATTTTATTCATCGTTGCAACCTTGCGCCCGGACTGGCTGCATTCGTCGCCGCCCGCGCCCCCGGCGGCTGTCGCGCCTCCGTTGCAGGCGTCGTTCGCGGCCGCGGTGGCGCAGGCCACCCCGTCGGTGGTGAACGTCTATACCAGCAAGCATATCAATGTGCCGCTGGTGCCGTTGCCCTCCGACCCCGAGCTTGAACGCCTGTTCCGCGACATCCCCGGCTTCAGCCGGCGCAAGGAATCCACCAACCTGGGTTCGGGCGTCATTGTGCGCGCCGACGGCTATATATTGACCAACTACCACGTCATCGAAGCGGCCGACGCCATCGAGGTGGCGCTGAGCGACGGACGTCAGACGCGCGCCGAGCTGGTGGGCGCGGATCCCGAAAGCGACCTTGCCGTGCTGAAGATCGACCTTCCCGACCTGCGGGCCATCGGATTCAACGGCGAACATCAGGTCCGCACGGGCGACGTGGTGCTGGCCATCGGCAACCCCTTCGGGGTCGGGCAGACCACCACCATGGGCATCGTGTCGGCGCTGGGGCGCAATCGCCTGGGCATCAATATCTACGAGAACTTCATCCAGACGGATGCCGCCATCAATCCCGGCAACTCGGGGGGAGCCCTGATCGACACCACGGGCCGGCTGGTGGGCATCAACACGGCGATCTATTCCGAAACCGGCGGATCGCTGGGCATAGGATTCGCCATCCCCGCGCGGGCCGCGCACAACATCATGGACCAGATCATCAAGACCGGCACGGTGACCCGCGGCTGGCTGGGCATAGAGCCCCAGGACATCACGCCGGATCTGGCCAGGGCCTTCAACCTGAAGCAGAGCGACGGCGTGATCATCGCCAGCGTCCTGCGCAACGGTCCCGCCTGGCGCGCCGGCATCCGGGTGGGCGACATCGTGCTGAAGATGAACGACCAGACGGTCTACGATTCCATCGGATTCCTGAACCAGATCGCGCCGCTGTCCCCGCGCCAGACGATTACGCTGACCATCGTGCGCGAAGGCAAGAAACGGGATCTGGACGTTCAGGTCGGCATGCGGCCGCGCATCCGCAAGCCCTGACGGGGCACGGGCAGCGCGGAACCCGGCATCGAGCCGGTTCCAAAAAACAGCAAGGCCCCGGGGTAAGCGGGGCCTTGCCGTTTTTGGCCGGACGGGAAGGTTCCCGGCCTGGCGTCAGTCGTTGCGCGGCGCGATTTCGTCGGTATCCAGGTCTTCGTCGGATTCGTCGTCGTCCCCCGCCTGTGCTTCCTGCTTCTTGAGGCTGCTGGCCACCAGCACGCCCAGCTCGAACAGCAGGCACAGGGGCACGGCCAGCATGAACTGGCTGACCACGTCGGGCGGCGTCACGACCGCGGCGATGATGAAGGCGCCGACGATGACGTAGCCGCGCGCGGACCGCAGCTTCTGCACGGTGACGATGCCGCTTTTAACCAGCAGGATGACCGCGATGGGCACTTCGAAGGTCACGCCGAAGGCGATGAACATGGTCATGACGAAGCTGAGATAGGCTTCGATGTCCGGCGCGGGGGTAATCGATTCGGGCGCGAAGTTGGCAATGAAGTGAAAGACCGTGCCGAACACCACGAAATAGCAGAACGCCATGCCCATCAGGAAGAGCAGCGTGCTGGATGCGATCAGCGGCAGCGCCAGCCTTTGCTCGTGCCGGTACAGGCCGGGCGCGACGAAGGCCCAGGCCTGGTACAGGACCACGGGCAGCGCCAGCACGAAGGATGCCAGCAAGGTGACCTTGACGGGCACCATGAACGGCGTGATCACGCCGGTGGCGATCATGCGCGTGCCCTCGGGAAGCGAGGCCAGCATGGGCTGGGCCAGCATGTCGTAGATGGCGGACGGCCCGGGGTAGATGAACAGGACCACGAAAACGGCCAGCACGGCCACCACGGCCCGCAGCAGGCGGGTGCGCAGTTCGACAAGGTGGGAAATGAACGTGTCTTGGGAAGCGTCTTGTGTCACGTGGGCGCCCCTGGTTTGGTCTTGCCGGTGTCGGTGCTGTCGGTGTTTTCGGTGAAGCCGGGCAGGGGGAGCGACGTAGCGGCCTCGTCCCGCGGCTGGTCGGCGCCGGCGGGCGCGGGCGCCTGGTCCGTTTCCGCCTTGGCGGTGTCGACCAGGGTTTCGACCGACGCCGAGGCGTCCTTGAGCGCCTGCTGGGCTTCGTCCAGCGGCTTGCGCAGGCTGTCGGTGGCGTCGCGCATGGAAGACTTGACCGAATTGGCGGCTTCTTCCATCTGGCCCTTCAGGTTGTTCAGCTCGTCCAGATCCATTTCGCGCTGGATGTCGGTCTTGACGTCGCTGACGTAGCGCTGGGCGCGCCCGACCAGGTGCCCGATGGTGCGGGCGACCTTGGGCAGGCGCTGGGGCCCGATGACGATCAGCGCGATGACGCCGATCAGCATAAGCTCACTAAAGCTGACGTCGAACATGAGTAAGGAATCCGATTAAAGAGAAGAGGTCATGGGGAAATGCAGCCCTCTTTCTCAGACGTCGGTCTTCTCTTTGGCCTGGACGTCGATTGTTTCGTCGTCTTGAACGCGCTGGGTGACGGATTCGGGCTTCTTTTCCTCGGATGCGTCGCGCATGCCTTTCTTGAAGCCCTTCACGGCGCCGCCCAGGTCTTCACCCATGTTGCGGATTTTCTTGGTGCCGAACACCAAAGCGACAATGACCAGGACGATAAGCCAGTGCCAAATGCTGAAACTACCCATGATACGGTCTCCGTTAGGCGGCGGGTGCCGCGCGTTTGTCCCAGGGGCGCGGGCCCCCGATAATATGAAAATGCAGGTGGGCGATTTCCTGCCCGCCTTCGACGCCTGTATTGACGACTAGCCTGAAACCGCCATCCGGCCCCGGTGTGCAGCCATTATCGTGCGCCAATTTGGGTGCCAGGGCCATCATTCTACCCAACCATTGGGCATCTTGCGGGCCAATATCCTGCATGGATACAACATGGCGTTTCGGTATCAACAGCAAGTGTACGGGAGCGGCGGGGTTTATGTCGTGAAAAGCGAAGAAATCCTCGTCTTCGTACACTTTTTTCGAGGGTATCTCGCCCTTGGCTATTTTGCAGAACAGGCAGTTGTCGCTCATGAAAGCCTCGTCAATGGTGTTTCAGGATTCGGACCGGCTGGCTTTCTCGGCCAGGCCGGACACGCCTTCGCGGCGTGCCAGTTCCGCCAGCACCTGCTCGGGCCGCAGCCCGTAATGGGCCAGCGCCACCATGCAGTGGAACCAGAGATCGGCGGTTTCCGCCACGATGCGCTCGGGCGTGTTGTCCTTGGCGGCCATGACCAGTTCCGTGGCCTCTTCGCCGATCTTCTTCAGGAAGGCGTCGGGGCCGCGCGCCAGCAGCTTGGCGGTGTATGAAGCCGCAGGGTCGCCGCCGTTCGCCGGCAGGCGCGATTCCAGCGTATCGGCCAGCCGGGCCAGGATGGTGGACGTGTCTTGCGGATTCATTTGTATATCAGCTCGGGGTCTTTCAGGACGGGGTCGACGGCCGTCCATACGGCCTCGCCGGCCGCCCCGTCCAGGCGGCGGAAGAAGCAGCTTGCGCGGCCGGTATGGCAGGCGATGCCGCCCTCTTGCCTGACCTTGAGCAGGATGACGTCGCCGTCGCAGTCCAGGCGTATTTCATGCACCACCTGCACATGGCCGGACTCTTCGCCCTTGCGCCACAGGCGCCCGCGCGAACGCGACCAGTACACGGCGCGCCCGGTGGCGATGGTCTCTTCCAGCGACTCGGCGTTCATCCAGGCCACCATGAGGATGTTGCCCGTATCGTAGTCCTGGGCGATGGCCGGCAGCAGGCCGCTTTCGTCGAAATGGATGGCGTCCAGCCAGGTGGTTTCTTGCGTCATGCCGTCAATCGTACCTTAATGCCCTGGCCCGCCATGAATTCCTTGGCCTGCCGGACCGTGTACTCGCCGTAATGGAAGATGCTGGCCGCCAGGACCGCGCTGGCGCGGCCGGTCGTGACGCCGTCGGCCAGGTGCTGAAGATTGCCCACGCCGCCCGAGGCGATGACCGGAACCGCGACGGCGTCGGACACCGCGCGCGTCAGCTCGAGGTCGAAGCCCGACTTGGTGCCGTCGCGGTCCATGCTGGTCAGCAGCAGTTCGCCGGCGCCGTACTCGGCCATCCTGCGGGCCCATTCCACGGCGTCGATGCCGGTGGCCTTGCGCCCGCCATGGGTGAAGATCTCCCACCGGGCGGGCTCGCCCGCTACGGACACGCGGCGCGCGTCGATGGCCACGACGATGCATTGCGAACCGTGGTAGTCGGCGGCCTGGCGAACCAGATCGGGGTTGGCCACGGCCGCGCTGTTCATGGAAACCTTGTCGGCGCCGGCATTGAGCAGGCGCTGCACGTCGGATACCTGGCGCACGCCTCCGCCCACGGTCAGCGGGATGAAGACCTGCCTGGCCACCGATTCGATGATGGGCAGGATCAGGTCGCGCTCGTCGCTGGTGGCCGTGATGTCCAGAAAGGTGAGCTCGTCGGCGCCTTGTTCGTTGTAACGCTGGGCGATCTCGACCGGATCGCCGGCATCGACCAGGTCGACGAAGTTGATGCCCTTGACCACACGGCCGGCCGTGACATCCAGGCAGGGGATGATGCGGCGCGTCAGTTCGGTGTCGGCCAGTGCCGCGGGGTTTTGCGTCATGTCGTTCCGAGCTCGTCGGCCATGTCTTGCGCGGCGGCGAAGTCCAGGGTGCCTTCATACAGGCTGCGGCCCAGGATGGCGCCTTCAACGCCTTCGTCCTCGACGGCGCACAGCGCTTCGATGTCGCGCAGGTCGGTCACGCCGCCCGAGGCGATGATGGGGATGTTGACGTGCTGGGCCAGCTTGACGGTGGCTTCTATGTTGACGCCGGACAGCATGCCGTCGCGACCGATGTCGGTATAGACGATGGCTTCGCAGCCGTAATCCTCGAATTTCCGGGCCAGGTCCAGCACATCGTGGCGCGTGAGTTTGCTCCAGCCGTCGGTGGCGACCTTGCCGTCGCGCGCGTCCAGGCCGACGATGATGTTGCCGGGAAAGGCGCTGCAGGCGTCGCGCAGGAAACCGGGATCCTTGACCGCCGCCGTGCCGATGATGACATAGGATATGCCGGCGTCCAGATAGCGTTCGATGGTGTCCAGATCGCGTATGCCGCCGCCTATCTGTACCGGGATGTCGTCGGCCACCGCCTTGATGATGGACTTGATGGCCGCTTCGTTCTTGGGTTTGCCGGCTACGGCGCCATTCAGGTCGACCAGGTGCAGGCGCCGGGCTCCCTGTTCGAGCCACTGCGTGGCCATGGCCGCGGGGTCGTCGGAAAAAATGGTGGCGTCGTCCAGATCGCCCTGGCGCAGGCGCACGCAACGCCCGTCTTTGAGATCGATGGCGGGGATGAGTAGCATGATGTTATGGATTCCAATCAACAAAATTCCGATACAGTCGCAAACCATGGTCGGCGCTTTTCTCGGGATGGAACTGTACTGCGAAAATGTTAGCCGCTGCCACGGCACAGGTAAAGCTCGCTCCGTAGTGGCTTACCCCAACAGTGAGCACCGGATCGGCCGGTTCGGCATAGTAGCTGTGCACAAAGTAGAAATGCGCCTGATCGGGTATGCCTTGCCATAATGCGTGGCTGCGCGTCTGTTGCACGCGGTTCCAGCCCATGTGGGGAACCTTCAGCCGCTCCTGTCCGGCGATGTCCTGCGCGGCGCTGCCCGCATACTGCGGGCCCGCGAAGCGCTTCACGCGGCCGGGGAAGATGTCCAGGCAGGGCACATGGCCTTCTTCGCTTTCGGTAAACAGCATCTGTTCGCCCACGCAAACGCCCAGCAGGGGCTTGTTGCGGGCGGCACGGACAACGGCTTCGCGCAGTCCCGACTCGTTCAGCGTGCGCATGCAGTCGGGCATGGCGCCCTGCCCGGGAAACACCACGCGCGAGGCGCGGTCGACGTCTTGCGCCTCGCGGCAGATTCGGATGTCGGCGTCGGGCGCGGCCGCTTGCAGCGCGCGCGCCACGGAATGGAAATTGCCCATGCCGTAGTCAACGATGGCGATAGTATTCACGGTAATCAGCCGTTGAGGGTTGTGTGGATATGCGGTTTAAAGCACGCCTTTGGTCGATGGCACGACGCCGGCATTGCGCGGATCGTGTTCGGTGGCCATGCGCAGCGCTCGGCCGAAGGCCTTGAAGACGGTCTCGCACTGGTGGTGCGAGTTCTCGCCGCGCAGGTTGTCGATGTGCAGCGTGACCAGGGCATGGTTGACGAAGCCCTGGAAAAACTCGCGCGCCAGGTCGACGTCGAAGCGGCCGATGTGCGAGCGCGTGAAGGGAATGTGATAGTACAGCCCCGGGCGCCCTGAGAAATCGACGACGACGCGCGACAGCGCTTCGTCCAGCGGCACGTAGGAATGGCCGTAGCGGCGCAGGCCGGCCTTGTCGCCCACGGCGGCGGCAAAGGCCTGGCCCAGGGTGATGCCCACGTCTTCGACGGTGTGGTGGTCGTCGATGTGCGTGTCGCCATCGCACTGGATGTCCAGGTCGATCAGGCCGTGGCGCGCAATCTGGTCCAGCATGTGGTCCAGGAACGGCACGCCGGTGTTGATGGACTGGCGGCCCGTGCCGTCCAGATTGATGGAAACGCGCACGCGGGTTTCGTTGGTGTTTCGGGTGATGTCGGCAGTACGCATGATCAGGACTTGGAATCGGTAGGGTTCAGTCGGTATTCGGCGCTGGCGGCATGGGCCTGCAGGCCTTCGCCGTAGGCCAGCTTGGCTGCAATGCGCCCCAGGAATTGCGCCCCTTCTTGCGAAACCTGGATGAGGCTGGAACGCTTCTGGAAATCATACACGCCCAGGGGCGAGGAAAACCGCGCGGTGCGCGAGGTGGGCAATACATGATTGGGTCCGGCGCAGTAATCGCCCAGGGCTTCGGAGCTGTAGCGGCCCAGGAAGATGGCGCCGGCATGGCGGATCTTATCGGCCCACGACTGCGGGTTCTCGGTGGAAATCTCGAGATGTTCGGGCGCGATGTCGTTGGCGATGGCGCAGGCCTCGTCCAGGTCGGCCACCTGGATCAACGCGCCGCGCTGGCCCAGGCTGGCACGGATGATGTCGGCGCGCGGCATGGCGGGCAGCAGGCGCTCGATGGCGGCTTCGACCTGGTCCAGGTAGGCGGCGTCGGGACAGAGCAGGATGGCCTGGGCGAGTTCGTCGTGCTCGGCCTGCGAGAACAGGTCCATGGCGATCCAGTCGGCCGGCGTGCTGCCGTCGCCGATGATGAGGATCTCGCTGGGCCCGGCGATCATGTCGATGCCGACGGTGCCGAACACGCGGCGCTTGGCGGCCGCCACGTAGGCGTTGCCCGGCCCGACGATCTTGTCGACCGCGGCAATGGTTTGCGTGCCGTAGGCCAGCGCGCCCACAGCCTGGGCGCCGCCCATGCCCCAGACGCGGTCCACGCCGCCCAGGGCGGCCGCGGCCAGCACGATGGGGTTGCGCGCGCCGTCGGGCGTGGGCGTCACCATGACGACTTCGGGCACGCCGGCCACCTTGGCCGGGATGGCATTCATCAGCACCGATGAGGGATAGGCGGCCTTGCCGCCGGGCACGTAAAGGCCCACGCGGTCCAGCGGGGTGACCTTCTGGCCCAGCACCGTGCCGTCGGCCTCGGTGTAGGTCCAGGTCTGGGACCGCTGGTGCTCGTGGTAGCGCCGCACCCGGTCGGCGGCCGATTCCAGCGCGGCGCGCTGATCCGCCGGAAGCGCGTCCAGCGCGGACAGCCATTCGCGGCGCTCGATCTCCAGCGCCGCGACCGAGGCGGCGGGATGGCGGTCGAATTGCCGCGTGTAATCCAGCACGGCGCTGTCGCCGTGTTCTCGGACGTTCTTGAGGATCTCGGCCGCCGCGCGTTCGATGGATTCATCCTGGGACGCATCGAAGGCCAGCAGGGTGCGCAGGCTTTTCCCGAACTGGTCGGACTGGGTGCTAAGGCGTTTGATCAATGACATGATGGAAGGGACAGCAATGGCGGTATACACCAATGAGTGTATACCGTAACCGGATATTGATTCAGGCGCGGCGCCGGGCGGCTGGGCAAAGGGTCAGCGGGCTCCTCCGCCATCTTGCGCCGAGGCCCGGGCAAAGGCGTCGATCAAAGGCTGCAGCTTGGCCGATCGGGTCTTCAACGAGGCCTGGTTGACGATCAGGCGCGATGAAATCTGGGCGACTTCCTCGACGGCGACCAGATTGTTGGCCTTCAGTGTTCCGCCCGTGGAGACCAGGTCGACGATGGCGTCGGCCAGGCCGACCAGGGGGGCGAGTTCCATGGAGCCGTACAGCTTGATCAAGTCCACGTAGACCCCCTTGCCGGCAAAGTGCTCGCGGGCGGCCTGCACGTATTTGGTGGCCACGCGCAGGCGCGATCCCTGGCGCACGGCGGCCTCGTAGTCGAAGCCCTGCCGCACGGCCACGCACAGGCGGCATCGGGCGATGTTCAGGTCGATGGGCTGGTACAGGCCGCCCGGATGGGTGGCGGCATGCTCATACAGCACGTCCTTGCCGGCAATGCCGAAGTCGGCGGCGCCGTACTGCACATAGGTGGGCACGTCGGAGGCGCGCACGATGATCAGTTGCAGATCGGGGCTGCTGGTGGGCAGGATCAGCTTGCGCGAGGTTTCGGGATTCTCGCCGACCTGCACGCCCGCCGCCGCGAGCAGCGGCATGGTCTCATCGAAAATGCGCCCTTTGGACAGGGCGAGCGTCAGGGGTTTATCGAGGCTGGCAGGGCTCATGCGGCTTCCCGTTTCACGCGTTGAATATGGGCGCCGACCGAGCGCAGCTTCTCTTCCATGCGCTCATAGCCGCGGTCCAGGTGGTAGATGCGTTCGACGGTGGTTTCGCCGAAGGCGGCCAGGCCGGCGATGACCAGGCTGGCCGAGGCGCGCAGGTCGGTGGCCATGACGGTGGCGCCCGACAGCTGGGGCACGCCCGTGACGACGGCGGTGTGTCCGTCGATGTCGATCTGGGCGCCCATGCGGCCCAGCTCCTGAACGTGCATGTAGCGGTTCTCGAAGATGTTTTCCACGATGACGGCCGTGCCGTCGGCGATGGTATTCAGCGCCATCAGCTGGGCCTGCATGTCGGTGGGGAAGCCGGGGTACTCGCGCGTGCGGAAACCGGTGGCGCGCGGGCGCTTGTTCATGGAGCAGCGTATCCAGTCGTCGCCGCATTCGATGGACAACCCCGCTTCCTGGAGCTTGTCCAGGGTGGCGCCCATGGTGCCCGGAGCCGCCTGGCGCAGCACGATCTCGCCGCCCGCGGCGCCCACCGCGCACAGAAAGGTGCCCGCTTCGATGCGGTCCGCCACCACGCGGTGGCGGGCGCCATGCAGGCTGTCCACGCCGTCGATCACGATGCGGTCGCCGCCGTGGCCCTGGATGCGCGCGCCCATCTTGATCAGCAGCTCGGCCAGATCCACGATTTCGGGTTCGCGCGCGGCGTTTTCCAGCGTGGTGCGCCCTTCGGCCAGCACGGCGGCCATCATCAGGTTCTCGGTGCCGGTCACGGTGACCATGTCGGTGCGTATCGACGCGCCCTTCAGGCGTTTGGCCTTGGCGACCACGAAGCCGTGCTCGATCCTGATCTCGGCGCCCATGGCCTCCAGGCCCTTGATGTGCTGGTCGACGGGGCGCTGGCCGATGGCGCAGCCGCCGGGCAGGCTGACGCGGGCTTCGCCGAAGCGCGACAGCAGCGGACCCAGCACCAGTATGGACGCGCGCATGGTCTTGACCAGTTCGTAGGGGGCTTCCAGGCTGTGGACCTGCGCGGCGCTCAGCTGCACGGCGCCGTCGCGGCTGCGCTCGGAGCGGACGCCCATGCGGTCGAGCAGCTTCAGTGTCGTCCCGATGTCGTTCAGGTCGGGCACGTTTTCCAGCAGGATGCTGTCGGCCGTGAGCAGGCTGGCGCACAGGATGGGCAGCGCCGCATTCTTGGCGCCCGACACGGTGATTTCGCCGCTCAGGCGGTTGCCGCCGACGATCTGGAGTTTATCCATTCGGGTTCGCCTTGTATTCGGCCGGCGTCAGGGTGCGCATGGACAGTGCGTGGATCTCGGCCTTCATGCGCTCGCCCAGCGCGCTGTACACCAGCTGGTGGCGGGCGATAAGGCGCTTGCCCTCGAAGGCGGGGCTGACGATCAGTGCTTCGAAGTGGGAGCCGTCGCCCTGAACCTCAAGATGCTCGCAGGCAAGATGGTCGGCGATGTACTGGCGTACTTGTTCGGGGGTGGGCAGCATAAGGATCAGTTCCGAAGTTTATAGCCGCTGGCCAGCAGGCGCAGGGCGAAAAGACAAAGCGCGGCGAACACGGCCGCCACGACGGCCAGGCTTTGCCACGGCGATACGTCCGATACCGAGAAGAAGCCGTAGCGGAATCCGTCTATGGTGTAGAAGACCGGGTTCCAGCGCGAAACGGCCTGCCAGAACGGCGGCAGGCTGTGTATGGAGTAGAACACGCCGGACAGGAAGGTGGCGGGCATGATCAGGAAGTTCTGGAAGGCGGCCAGCTGGTCGAACTTTTCGGACCACAGGCCGGCGACGATGCCCAATGTGCCCATGATGCCGCAGGAAAGCACGGCGAAGGCCAACACCCACAGCGCATTGCTGACCGGCAGCGGCACGAAGAACAGCGCCACCAGCCAGACACAGGCGCCCACGCACAGGCCGCGGGCGATGGAGGCCAGTATGTAGGCGCTGAAGATTTCCCGGTGCGACAGCGGCGGCAGCAGAATGAACACCAGGTTGCCGGTGATGCGGCTCTGGATCAGCGACGACGAGGGGTTGGCAAAGGAGTTCTGCAGCATGCTCATCATCATGAGCCCCGGAATCAGGAAGGACGTATAGGGCACGGTGCCGTACACCTGTACCCGGCCTTCCAGCACATGGGCGAAGATCAGCAGATAGAGCAGGGCGGTCAGGACCGGGGCGGCGATGGTCTGGAAGGCGACCTTCCAGAAGCGCAGCAGCTCCTTGCGCAGCAGGGTCGGGAAACCGGAGCCCAGGTCGTCGCGCGGCGTGATCAGCGGTGTGGAGCTCATGCCGTTACCCCCAGGAACTCATCGTTGTGCATGATGCGCACGAAGGCGTCCTCCAGGTCGGTGCCGCCAACCCGCGCCAGCAGCGCCTGCGTGGTGTCCAGGGCAACCACCTGGCCGCTTTTCAGCATGGCGATGCGGCCGCACAGGGCCTCGGCCTCTTCCAGATAGTGGGTCGTCAGCAATATGGTGTGGCCCGCCTTGTTGAGCCGCGCGATGAAATCCCACAGCGTGCGGCGCAGGTCGACGTCGACCCCGGCGGTGGGTTCGTCCAGGATGATGACCGGGGGGCGGTGCACCAGCGCCTGGGCCACCAGCACCCGGCGCTTCATGCCGCCGGACAAGGCGCGCATATTGGTGTCGGCCTTGTCCGCCAGGCCCAGGTTGCTCAGGACCTCGTCTATCCAGTCGTCATTGTTGCGCAGGCCGAAATAGCCCGACTGCAGGCGCAGGGTCTCGCGCACGGTGAAAAAAGGGTCGTACACGATTTCCTGGGGCACCACACCCAGCATGCGGCGCGATTGCTTGAAATCGGCGACCACGTCGTGCCCGCAGACGCGGGCCGTGCCCGAGGAGGCCCGGGCCAGGCCGGCCAGTATGGAAATCAGCGTGGTCTTGCCCGCGCCGTTGGGCCCCAGCAAGCCGAAGAACTCGCCGTACTCGACGGTGAGGCTGACGTTGTTCAGCGCCTGAAAGCCCTGTGCGGCGGGCGAGGACGAAAGCCAGCGTTTCCAGCCGCCGCCGGGCGGCGCGTATATTTTCGAGACGTTTTCTAGAATAAGGGCGGACATGAGGCAATAAAAAAAGCTCGGCCCGAATGAGCCAAGCTTTGCATTATAGTAGGTCGGCGCAGGCCCGGGACGGCCGTGCGCCGCGCGAGCCGGGTCAGCGATTGTTCTGGTTCAGGGCGGCGATAAGGCCGTCGATGCCGTTTTGCGTTATTTGCTGCGCAAATTGATTGCGGTAGTTCTGGATCAGCCAGATTCCTTCCACGTTCAGGTCGTATATCTTCCAGCCTTGCGCGGTTCTTTCCAGGCGGTAATCGATGCCGACCGACGGCCCGTTGCCCTGGGAAAGCGTGGAGCGCACGACAACGTCGTCCGCCTTGGCATCGCCCCGGAAAGGCAGCATGGTGAAGGCCGACTTCTGGTCCACGCGGGTAAAGGCGCCGCTATAGGTGCGGATGAGCGTGCCCTTGAACGCCTCGACCAGGTCGCGCTGCTGCTGCGGCGTGGCCTGTCGCCAGTAGCGGCCGGCCGCCAGGCGCGTGGTCTTCTCGAAGTTCACATAAGGCAGCACGTACTCGTTGATGACCTTGTTGATGCTGGCCATGTCGCCGGATTTCACGGCCCGGTCCTTCTTGACGGCTTCCAGGGCGTTGTCGGCGACGGCCTGGACGAAATCGTTGGGCGCGCTGCTGGCGTCGACCCGGCTTTCAGCCAGCGCCGCGCCGCTTGCCAGCCAGGACAGGCTCAGGAAGCCGGCCGCGGCAAGACGCAAGATGCCGGACAATGGAAATACGGAACGGATGAAACTGTACATAAAGACTCCTGTTACTGGGCCGCCTTGCTTGCACCCGCGTCAGGCGAGGCGCCTGTATCGGCGGCATCGACGTCGTCCGAGTAGTCGGGCAGGCTGCCGTCATCGGAGTAGTCGGGTGGGGCGGCGCCGTCGCGTCGGCTGTTCACCTGAGCGTTGCGCCGCTGTATGTAAGCGTCGCGAATAAAGCTGTAGCGGTCAAGCGCCACCTCGTTAACAAGTTTATCGGCATCGAGCAGGCTTGCACGGGTATCGACCGCATACAGGCCGATGATGGAATTGCGCAGGGGCACGTTGTCGATCTCAAACACGGGGGTGACCGGCGACACGCCGGCGGCGAAGGTGCCCAGCGTGGCGGTGCCGTCGCGCACCGAACTGGATCCGAGGATGGGCAGCACGACATAAGGGCCGGAATCGAAGCCCCAGACACCCAGCGTGACGCCGAAGTCGTTGGGGATGCGCTTGGCGCCATTCATGGATGCGACGTCGATGCAGCCGCCCAGGCCCATGGTGGAATTGAACAGCACCCGGCCCAGGGTATTGAAGAAGTCATGCCCCCGGCCTTGCAGGAAGCTGTTGATGGCCGACCAGACATCGCCCAGGTTGCTGAAAACGTTGTGGATACAGGTTTGCGCCGGGTCGGGCATGAGCTGGTCGTAGCCCATGGCGATGGGCTTCAGCAGGGCGCGGTCGACGGTGTCGTTGAACGCGAACATGCTGCGGTTGTAGCTTTCCCAGGGATCGTCCGGGTTGGGATGGGCAACGGTTGCGCAGCCGGTGGCGAGCACCGTTGCGCCCAGCAGGCTGCCCAGGCGGACGAGCCGCTTTGCGTTGGAAAGGGACGGAGTATCGGGTATCTTCATTTTTGTATTCGCGAGGCAACGGACTGGGAATTGTAAACCGCTGTTTCAGATTTCAAGGTTTGGATGCCGGGGAGGCGTTTGAATCGGCGCCGCCTTCCTTGCTTGCCGAACTGTACAGGAATTTGCTGATCAACTCTTCCAGCACGACCGCGCTTTGCGTGTACTGGATTTCGCTGTCCTGCTTCAGCATCTTTTCTTCGCCCCCCGGAGTGATGCCGATGTACTGTTCGCCCAGCAGGCCCGACGTCAGGATGGAGGCCGACGAATCGCTGGGAAATTCGTACTGCTGCTCCAGATCCAGCGTGGCGACGGCCTGGTAGCGCTGATTGTCGAAGCCTATGCTGGCCACCCGTCCCACCACGACGCCGCTGCTTTTCACCGGCGCGCGCACCTTGAGGCCGCCCAGATTGTCGAAATGGGCCTGCACCTGATAGGTGGGGGCGAACGAGAACGAGCTCATGTTGCCGGCCCGCAAGGCCAGGAATACCAGGGCGATGGCGCCCAGCAGTACGAACAGGCCAACCCAGAAATCGGTTTTTTCACGCGTCATGATTAATCCATGTATGTCGTTAATTGCTGAACATCAGCGCGGTCAGTACAAAATCCAGCCCCAGCACCAGCAGCGAACCGGTGACGACGGTGCGCGTGGTGGCGCGCGACACCCCTTCGGGCGTGGGCTTGGCCGTCCAGCCGGCGTGCAGGGCGACCAGCGTGACCGCTATGCCGAACACCACGCTCTTGATCACGCCGTTCAGGATGTCGTTGAAAACGTCCACGCCGTTCTGCATTTGCGACCAGAAAGCGCCGGGATCGATGCCGATGAGCAGCACGCCAACGATCCATCCGCCGATGATGCCCACCATGGAAAACACGGCGGCCAGCACCGGCATGGCGATGACGCCGCCCCAGAAGCGGGGCGCCAGCACCCGCCGTATCGGGTCCACGGCCATGACTTCCATGGCGGCAATCTGCTCGCCGGCTTTCATCAGGCCGATCTCCGCGGTCAGCGAAGTGCCGGCGCGGCCGGCAAACAGCAGCGCCGTCACCACCGGCCCCAATTCGCGCGTCAGCGAAAGCGCCACCAGCAGGCCCAGGGCTTCCTCGGAGCCGTAGCGATTCAGCGTGTAATAGCCTTGCAGGCCCAGCACGAAGCCCACGAACAAGCCTGATACCGCGATGATGAGCAGGGAATAGTTGCCGATGAAATGGATTTGTTGCGTGACCAGCCCGGGGCGACGGAGCGCCACGCCGCTGCGAATCAGGATGGCGCCGGTCAGCCGCATGAAGGCGCCCAGCCCGGTGATGCCCCGGCGCACCCGACCGCCTAGCGTCGCAATGGATTGGACGGGAGATATCATGGACGTCCTGTGTGTTGGCCCAGCCACTTCGTGAACGCGGGCGTGGCGGGGTAATGAAAGGCGATGGGCCCGTCGGGCTCGCCGTTCAGGAACTGGCGCACATAAGGATCCTGCGAGCCGGAAAGCGCTTGCGGCGTTCCGCTGGCGATCAGCTTGCCCTGGCCCACCATATACACCTGGTCGGCGATGGCGAAGGATTCGGCCACGTCATGGGTGATCAGGATGGAGGCGCAGTGCAGGCGGTCGGTCAGGCTGCGTATCAGCTGCGCGGTAATGCCCAGCGAGATCGGGTCCAGTCCGGCAAAGGGCTCGTCGTACAGAACCAGCTCGGGTTCCAGGACCACGGCGCGGGCCAGCGCCACGCGCCGGGCCATGCCGCCGGAGATCTCCGAGATATTGAGATGGGCCGCGGCGCGCAGGCCGACCGCATCCAGCTTGTCGAGCACGCGCTCGACGATCTGGCTTTCCGACACCTGGGTGTGCTCGCGCAGGGGGAAGGCCACATTCTCGAATACGTTCAGGTCGGTGAACAGGGCGCCTTGCTGGAACAGCACCCCCATGCGCTGCCGCACTTCGCGCAGGCCTTCGCCCGTCAGCGCGGCGATGTCCTGGCCGAATACCCGTATGGATCCCTTTTGCGCCGTGATCTGGCCAGTGGCCGCTCGCAGCAGCGTGGTCTTGCCCGAGCCCGAGCCGCCCATCATGGCCACGACCTGTCCGCGCCGGACCTCCAGGCCGATGCCCTGCAGCACCGTGAAGTCGCCATAGCCCAGCGACACATCGGTGAACGTTACGAGAGGGTCAGAGACGGTTTGCGAATTCATGGGCGTTTGCCTGATGATAAGCCCTGCATTGTATCCTTTTACCGTGTTTTGCCTTGTTTGCGGATATTTCTGTTTCACCCGTGCTATATACGGCCATGCATCGTCAGGCCGGCTGCACCAGCACAAACAGCAGCCCGCCCAATCCCAATAGAAGAAAAGGGCTGACGCGGGTGTAAAGCAGCGCCACCGTCGACGCCGCTGCGACGCCCCAGGCCCAGATGCCGCCCTCCGCTGCCTGAAGAATGGTCCCGGTGGCAGCCAGGATCATGCCGGCTGCCACCGGAACCAGGCCGCGCTCGATGGCGATGATCATGGGGCGGCCCTCATAGCGCGCCCACAGCTTGGCCAGGTAATACACCAGCACGGCTGATGGCACGAAGATGGCGAAGGAGGCGACCAGCGCCCCGGCCAGGCCGGCCGCCTGCCATCCCACCAGTGTGACCAGCAGAGTTTTAGGCCCGGGCGCCAGGCGGGACAAGGCGAACATATCCAGGAATTCAGTGTTCGTGATCCATTGATGCACGACCACCGACTGCTGGTGTATGGCCGGAATGATGCTTTGCCCGCCGCCTATGGTCAGGAAAGACAGGGGGGCAAAAACGCGTACGAATTGAATCAGTATTTCGGCCATGGGGAGGATCTGGAAATCGAAAGAATTGAGCGGGACGGTTTACAGAGGCTTGCCCGGGCGGTGTCGCCGCCGAATTCTCAGCCAGGCCACGGCGACAGAGCAGGGCGCCGCGATGGCGATGACGCCGACCAGGTTGAGCCGGAAGACGAATATGGCGGCAAAAGTGCCCGCCATGATCATGATGGGGGCCAGTCCATCCATCGCGTGCTTGGCGGTGCGCAGTCCCATTTCCAAGGATAGGCCGATTGCGGCGGCGGCGATGCCGGCCAGGGCCAGATGGGCGGTCTTTGAGTGCGCGACCTGGGAAAATGCCACGGCCATGAGAATAGCGACGCCCATGGCGGGTACGACCATGCCCAGCGCGGCGACCAGCGCGCCTTGGCCGCCCCGCAGGCGGTAGCCGATCCAGATGGCCAGGTTGACGACGTTGATGCCGGGAAAGGCTTGCGAGAGCGCCAGTCCGCTGACGAATTCCTTTTCCGAAATCCATTTTCGGCTGTGCACGAACTCGCGCATGATCCAGCCGCTAAGACCGCCTCCGAAGCTGGTAACGCCCAGGCGCGAGAAGGCCAGGAACAGGGTGATCAAAGAGGGCGGGGAACGTAGCGGCGGCGTCTTCATAATGCGTGTATTGGAACCTCCGAACAAGTCGCCGCGTGGCACGCATCTGCCTGCCTACCGCTTGACCTTTTCGGAAATCCCCTGCTTGCGGGCACCCATTTTCGCGTGATATGGGCGCCGCCACAAGCGCCGCGAGGCCGGACGCCTTACTGTCCGCTGAATCGGGCCGGCCGACGCTCCATGAAGTGCGCTACGCCTTCCTTGAAATCCTCGCTTTGTATGCTTTGGAACATCTCCTGGTTCGCCAGGGAGACCGCTTCGGAAAGCGTCTGGAATGGCGCTTCGGTCAGCTGCCGCTTCATGATCTTGATGGAGCGCGGCGATGCCTGCGTTGCCAGAGCGTCGGCATAGGAGATCGTCTCCTCAATCAGTCTGTCGGCCGGTACCACTCGGTCGACCAATCGCACCTGCTGCGCTTCCTCTATGCCTATCTTGCGGGCTGAAAACAGCAAATCCGCTGCGTGGCCCGGACCGACAACGCGAGGCAATATCCAGGCTATGCCGTGCTCGGCGATGAGGCCGCGCTTGGCGAAGGCGGTTGCGAACACCGCCTTATCGCTGGCAAAGCGCATGTCGCTGTACAGTGCGAACACCAATCCCAAGCCTGCGGCTGCCCCATTGATGGCACAAATTATCGGCTTGCGTATCGCGGGAAAATAAGCGTAGCGGGCCTGGTAATCGGGCCTGCGGCTCATGTCGTACGGGCGCATCCATTCCGCCGCCCGGATGTCCTCCGGAGGCAGGACTTCGAGCTCATTCATGTCCATGCCTGCGCAGAATGCGCGTCCTTTTCCGGTCAGGACAATGACCCGCACATTGTCGTCGGCATCCAGCTGCTCGAACACCTTGCGCAGTTCCGATTCCATGACCTTGGTCAGGGCATTCATTTGGTCGGGCCGTGACAGGGTAACGATAGCGACGTGCCCGTCAGTGCCCGCATATTCCAGTTCTACTTGAGTAAACATACTTCCTCTTTGTCAGGATTTCGTTGTCGGTGGTGTCTGGATGGCGCGGAATTCCGTGAATTCGGCGATGCCATGGATACCGCCTTCACGTCCCATGCCGGATGCGCCGAATCCTCCGAAAGGCGCCAGCGGATTGAATGGGGCTCCGTTGACGTCCACTTGGCCCGCCCGCATTCGCTGTGCGATGGCCATTGCCCGGCTCTCGTCGCCCCATACCGCAGCGGCCAGCCCGTATTCGGTATCGTTGGCAATACGCAGCGCCTCGTCTTCGCTGGTGTAGGTCAGCACGGCGAGCGCGGGTCCGAAGACCTCTTCCCTGGCGATCCGGGCGTGCACGGGGACTCGGCCGAATATGGTCGGCGCAACAAAATAGCCCAGGTCAGGCACGGGAGCGTCGGGGCCGCCGCTGATCAGGTCCAGGCCCGAGGCGGCCGCTTCGGACAGGAACGACCGAACGCGTTCGCGGTGCTCATGGGACACCAGAGGACCCATGCGGGTTGTTTCATCGCGCGGATCGCCCAGCGTCATTTTCTCTGCTGCAACTTTCAAGAGATCGCGATACTGCTCGTATTGATCTTCGGGGACCAGCAGCCGTGTGATGGCATTGCAGGTCTGGCCCGAATTCAGGAAGCATGAACCAACGGCATGCCGGGCAACCAGTGTCGGATCGGCTTCGGGCAAGGCGATGCTGGCGGATTTTCCTCCAAGTTCCAGCGCCACCCGCTTCAAGGCATGGCCGGCAACGCTCGCGATATGCCGGCCCACTGATGTGGAGCCCGTGAACGACACCATATCGACCTGAGGATGGGTAATCAAGGATTCGCCGGTTGAGCCGTCTCCGAAAACGATATTCACCACGCCGCTGGGTAAGGCGGCTTCTTCGATGGCGAGGCCTAGAACATGTGCCGCAGTCGGCGCCAGTTCCGACGGCTTCAATACAACGGTGCATCCCGCCATCAGCGCAGCGGCAAGCTTGCCGGTGATTTGATGCAAGGGGTAATTCCATGGCGTGATCGCAGCGACCACACCCACAGGAACCCGCGCAATGCAGGAGTGGCCTGTTTGCGTTTCTGCCAGGGCTCTTACGGCTGCATCGGCGGTACTCCGCCATGCCGAGATCGGCGCCTGAACCTGAATGCGGCGGACGAGCTTGATTGGCATTCCTGTTTCGGCGCTGATCCCGGAGCTAAGTGTTTCAGCATGGCTTTCCAGGCGATCAGCGATGGTCCTGACGTATGCCGCCCGTGCTTCCAGCGGTAATTGCGACCAGCCGGCGTAGGCTGACCTTGCTGCTGCCACGGCCGTGTCGACCTCCGGCTCCGTCGCATGCACCACCTTGCCGATCGCCTGCTCGGTCGCAGAGTCGTGCACTGTGGTTTCGTGCCAGCCCAGGGCTTCCGCCCATGCCCCATTGATGAAATGTTGTCGGTGAATCACGTCGTTGTTCCTTTTTTCTGGCGCGCTTGCAGGAAGGCATTCATGGCCGATTGAGGATCGCCATTGGCGTAGCATTCGAGCTGCGCCCGTATGCCGGCAGTGCATGCTTCGTCGAAGCCTGCTTGCGTCATATCGCGCAAGCGCTGCTTGCTAAGGCGGACCGCCGTCGAGGGAAGCAGGGCGAGACGCCGTGCCGTTGCCAAGGCAACCGCCAGTGCATCGTCCGCCAGTTGATTGACCAGCCCTATTTCATAAGCGCGCCGGTTTTCGATCAAGTCGCCCTGCAGCGAAAGCTGGGCGTTATGCCCCATGCCGATATGCAAGGTCATCAGGTATGAGCCCACTATGCTGGCCAGGCCGGCCTTGACCTCGGGCTGGCCCAGCCTGGATTCCGGGTGGGCGACGCGTATGTCCGCACAAAGTGCAATCTGGAAGCCGGCTCCCGCGGCGACGCCATTCAGGGCGGCAATGCAGGGCTTGTCCAGGTTTCTGACGGCCTGGTACATATCGCGCTGCGCCTGCAGCCACGGTACAAGGTCTTGCCAGGTGGCCCTGGATGCCTCCTCCAGATCCTGGCCGGCACAGAATGCACGATCTCCGGAGCCCGTGATGACAACGGCGCGGACGGTTGGATCCCCGTTCAGCCGATTCAGGGTCTGTATGAAGGCTTGGCGCAACTCGCTGTTAACGGCGTTCATGGCATGCGGACGGTTCAGGGTTACCGTCGCAACGCCATCCTGGCTTTGTGTCAGTACAGTCTCGTTCATACCTCTTCCTTGAATTCGATGACGGCGTCCACGACGCTAACGCCATGCCCCTCTTGCAAGACCATGACGGGATTCAGGTCGGCGGATTGCAATACGTTCCGGTGGGCGATGGCAAAGCGGCCGAGCGCCACCGCAGCCCTGGCCAAAGCCCTGGCGTCCAAAGGAGGCGCATGGCGGTAACCTCGCAGGATCGGTGCTATACGCAGTTTCATGATGGCGCTCAGCGCCTCTTCTTCGCTGAAGGGAGCCAGGATCGACACGACATCCCTACGGATCTCCACCAGGATTCCACCTTCGCCTATCGTTACGGCCGGGCCGAATAACGGGTCCACGGTTACGCCCAGCATGAATTCATGCTGGGCTTTGACCATGCGCGCGACCAGCACCCTGGGCTCTTCAATGCCCAGCGCGCTGAGTTTGTCCAGGCAGTCCTGGGCAGCGACTCGCGCCTGCTCTTCGCCTGACACGTGCAAATGGACCAGGCTGTGTTCGGTTTTATGCGGAACCTGCGCAGCACATCCCTTGACGACCAGCGGGCCGCCCCATCGGCTGGCGGCGCGGCTGGCGGTCTCTGCATCGCCGCAAACGACATGGTCGACCACCGGTAGCCCATACTTCGCCAGCCGATCCAGGCTCTCGGCTTCATCGAGCAGGCCTTGGCCGTGACCTGCGTCTGGATCCGCTTGGGAAGACGTTGCGGGCTTCCAATTCGCCTGTAGCCGGCTATGCCGGAAGTACTGGCTCAAGGCTTGAACCGCATCGGTCTCGCTTGCAAAGGTGGGGATGCCGCGCTCCTGAAACTCCTTCCTGACCGATAACTGCGGAGCGGTCACGGCGACGGGTTTACGACGTTGCAAGGCGAACGCAGCCGTGGCATCTGCCAGCGCCGGTATGTCGTAACCAGGTCCCGCTACGGGAATGCCGATGAGCAACATATCTGCTTCCCGGCAGCTTCCCAGCCCTTCCAGTACTCGAGGAAACATATCATCGTTACCGAGCAGCGCGGCCGTCAGGTCCAAGGGGTTGGCTGCCGTCGCGAACCCTGGCAATAGATTCCGCAGCGTGTCCCGGGTTGCGGCATCAAGCTCTGTCAGCGGCAGACCGGCTCGCTCCGCCGCGTCCGCGCAAAGCACCCCCACGGCTCCGCTGTGGCTCATGACCACGGTACGGCCTGATTGAGACGGAAAGCCGTCGAGGTACAGGGCGGCAGCATTGACCAGCCCGTGAACGTCTTGTGCCCGCCATATTCCGTTCTGTGCCAAGAAGGCGTCCAGCGCCCCGTCCTGGCCTACCAATGCTCCGGTGTGGGATGCAGCGGCGGCGGCACCCTTCTGGCTGCTCCCGCCTTTCAACAGGATGATGCGGGTTCCTCGCTGGAAGGCGAGATGTGCCGCTTCGGCCAACAGGTCCGGACGAGTGATCGCTTCCACGTAGATCAGAATGAGGCGTATATCGGGGTCGCAGGTAACGCTGCGCACCAGTTCAGACACGCCAAGGTCCGCGTCGTTGCCGGTGGAGGCCAGATAGCGCACCCCGAGCCCCTTTTCGCGCAGCAGGGCGTAAGGCATGACGCTGGCGGCTCCGCTCTGGCTTATGATCGCGATCGGCCCGTCTTGCGGCGCGACTTCCGTAAACATCGTGCTGAAGTTCAGGATCGCGCCGCTGGCGAAATTGGCGATGCCCTGAGCGTTGGGCCCCACCAGGCGCATTCCATGTTCCTGAGCTCCGGCAAGCAGCTCTTCCTGCAATTTTCGGCCTGCCGCGCCGATCTCCGCGAAGCCTGAAGACATCACCACCGCGGTCGATACGCCGCGCTTGGCGCAGCGGTGTACCGCTTCGACCGCGTCCTCGCCCGATACAGCGATAATCGCCGCGTCAGGCACTTCTTCGCCTATGTCTTCCAGGCTTGCGTAGCACGCCATCCCCTGTATGGTCTGCCTTGCAGGGTTGACCGGAAAGATGCGGCCGCAGTACCCGAATTTGCGCATGTAGTGGATAGCGCGCCCACCCACCTTGTTGGGGTTGTCCGAGGCGCCGATGATCGCAACGGATGTGGGGTTGAATACGCTGGCAACGCTCATCATGCGATCTTCAAACGTAGCTTGTGGCAGGGGCTTCACGTTCAGTTCACCTTCATGCCGGACGTCTTGATCAGCCTGCTCCACTTTGCCTCGTCCTGGTTCATCTGGCTTGCGAAGACTTCGGGCGAGCCCGGTGTGGGTGTCGCGCCGAATGATTGCAGTTTGGCCTGAACATCGGACTCGGCAAGGATCTTGTTCAGTGATGCATTGAGGGTCTTGATCGCGTCGGATGGTGTTCCATGGGGAGCGACCAAGCCGAACCAGATGCTTACCTGGAAGCCCGGCAGTCCGGCATCGGCGATAGTGGGGACCGCTGGCAGCGCCGGCGACTTGGCCGTTCCCGTCACGCCCAGCGGAACGACTTTACCTGCCTGGATATTGGGCAGCGCATTCGATATGGTGTCGAACATCATGGAAATCCGTCCGCCAAGAAGATCAGTCAGCGCGGCGGCCGATCCTTTGTAGGGTACGTGCAGGATATCTATGCCGGCCATGTCCTTGAGCAGCTCTCCCGACAAGTGATTGGAGCTTCCCACGCCGGCCGAGCCGAAGGTAAAGGTACCGGGTTCGCTCTTGGCCTGCGCGACAAGATCTTGCACCGTATCGATCTTCAGCGAAGGTGCGACGACCAGGACATTCTCGGTGCTGGCCACCATGCCAATGGGATCGAAGGCCTTGAGCGGTTTGACTCCCATGTTGGGATAGATGCTCGGGTTGATTGTCATGGTGCCGGTGGTGGCAAAGAATAGCGTGTAGCCGTTGGCTGCACTGGCTGCCGCCGCTTCCGTGGCTATGACGCCGCCTGCGCCGCCGCGGTTTTCGACAATGACGGTCTGCCCCAGGGATTGAGTCATTTTTTCGCTGACGATGCGCGCCATGGCGTCGGTAGGTCCTCCTGCGGGGAAGGGCACAATCAGCTTTATGGGCTTCTCGGGATAGGCGGCGTGTGCAACGCCGGCGTGGCCGCCGGCAAGCAGCGCAGCCATCATCAATACCGGGGCCATTCCGGCCAGGCGGGAAGTTCTCATGGTGTCTCCTCTATATATGTTTGGATTCTTTCTTGTGTGGAAAGAGGCTTTCAAGTCTAGGCACGCCGTTGGGTATCCACAAGAGTAATATGCTATATATCAGATTTCGATTTTTGCGATACCTTATGAACCTGAAGCAGCTGGAGACCTTTGCGCTCATTGCCGAACTCGGTTCGCTCTCCCGGGTTGCTACGGCGACCGGCACGGCACAGTCGCTCATCAGTCGGCAACTGGCCCTCCTGGAATCAGAGTGGGGTGATCGGCTGTTCGAACGAACAGGCCGTGGCATGGCGCTCTCGGAGTTCGGGAGGCGTGTGCGTCCAGAGGTTGAGCTCGTGCTGAATCAGCTCGTCAGGCTTGAGAGCACGGTGAAGGATGCATCAGGGATGCTTACGGGTACGGTGCATTTTGGAGTGCTCCCCTCCATGAGCCGCGAGTTGCTGCCCATGCTCTTTTCCGACCTTCGTGTCCTGGCCCCAATGGTGCGCCTGCACGTCACGGAAGGTTTTAGCGGCGACCTGGACGAACAGCTTGGCTCGGGCCGCCTGGATATGATCATCGTCAACCGTTATGGGGCTTCGGCGGGCCGGGGCGAAGATGTACTCGGCAAATTGGATACTTACCTGATAGGAAAGCCGCAAGCCATGTCCGCCCTGGGGTTGGGGCCGGCTGTGGCCTTTCGCGGATTGGTCGATTTGCCGCTGGTGCTTCCGTCCGCACCGAATGGGCTGCGCAGCACCCTCGACATGCTCCAGCGGCAGCGCAATGTCAGTCTCGATATTGTCATGGAGGTCGATACGCTGACGGCCATGAAAGACGTTGCAATGAGCGGGCATGCGTTTACCCTGCTGCCCATGCAGGCGATCAAGGAAGAAGTCGAGTCGGGCCGCCTTGCGGCCGCGCGACTCGAAAAGCCGGTGATCCGGCGGACGGTGGCACTTAGCTTCACACGCCAGAGGCCGCTGTCCCGGGCCGCCAGACTGGTGGGATCCCGGGCACGGGAGCTGGTGTCGGAGTTGCTGGCCTAGCGCGGCAGCGTGCTCGACCCCATCAAGAACTGATCCACCGAACGGGCGCACTGCCGGCCCTCGCGTATGGCCCAGACCACCAGCGACTGCCCGCGCCGCATGTCGCCGGCGGCGAAGACTTTATCGACGCTGGTGACATAGTCGTCGGTGCCGGCACGCGCGTTGCCGCGCGCATCCTGGTCCACGCCGAAGGCGTCCAGCACATTCTTGACCGGCGCCGTGAAGCCCATGGCAAGCAGCACCAGGTCCGCTGGCAGCTCGAACTGCGAGCCCTCCACTTCGCGCATTTTCATCTGTCCGGTGGCCTTGTCCCTGAACCATTCAAGGCGGGCGGCGATCAGCTTCTCGATCTTGCCGTTCTTGCCTTCGAACGATTTGGTGGCCACGGCCCAATCGCGCTCGCAGCCCTCTTCATGCGAAGAGGACGTACGCAGCTTGAGGGGCCAATACGGCCAGGTGAGCGCCTTGTCTTCCACGTCGGGCGCCTTGGGCATCAGTTCGAACTGCGTGACCGAGGCCGCGCCCTGGCGGTTGCTGGTGCCGACGCAATCCGAGCCGGTGTCGCCGCCGCCGATGACGATGACATGCTTGCCCTTGGCGGAGATCTGCTTGCTCAGGCGATCGCCGTTGGTGGCCTTGTTCTGCTGGCGCAGGAAATCCATGGCGAAATGCACGCCGCGCAACTCGCGCCCGGGCACGGGCAGATCGCGTGGTGTTTCCGAGCCGCCGGTCAGTACGACCGCGTCGAACTCCTCTTTCAGCGATTCGGGCGTGCGCACGTTCAGGCCGTCTTCGGCATGCTCCTGCGCGCCCACATAGGTGGACGGGCAGAACTCGACGCCCTCGGCTTCCATCTGGGCCAGGCGGCGGTCGATATGCGTCTTCTCAAGCTTGAAGTCGGGAATGCCATAACGCAGCAGCCCGCCGATGCGATTGCTTTTCTCGAACACGGTCACGGAATGCCCCGCGCGCGCGAGCTGCTGCGCGCAGGCCAGACCCGCGGGGCCGGAGCCGACCACGGCGACCTTCTTGCCGGTCTTCCTGTCGGGAGGCTGGGGTACGACCCAGCCTTCCGACCAGCCCTTGTCGATGATGGCATGTTCGATCGACTTGATGCCGACGGGATCGTTGTTGATGTTCAGCGTACAGGCGGCCTCGCAGGGCGCCGGGCAGACGCGGCCGGTGAACTCGGGAAAGTTGTTGGTCGAGTGCAGCACGTCCAGCGCGCGGCGCCAGTCCTGTTTGTACACCAGGTCGTTCCAGTCGGGAATGATGTTGTTGACCGGGCAACCGCTGGTGCAGAACGGTATGCCGCAATCCATGCAGCGCGCGCCCTGCTGCTTGGCTTCGTCGTCGGTCAGGGTGTCGACGAACTCGCTCCAGTGCTTCAGGCGCACGAGCGGCGCTTCATAGGTTTCTTTGACGCGTTGAAATTCAAGAAAGCCGGTGATCTTGCCCATTCTTCTTCCTCAGGCAGCAATTTGTTGTGGGTTGACCGCGCGCCAGAGTTCGCCCAAGGCGCGGCGGTACTCGACGGGCATGACCTTGACGAAGGCCTTGCGCGACTGCTCCCAGTCGTCCAGCACGTCGCGCGAACGGAAGCTGCCGGTGTAGCGGTAGTGGTTCTCGATCAGGCGCCGCAGAATGGCCTCGTCGGTTTCCCGTTCGCCGCCGCGCATCGCGCTGTGCCAGGTGTCGACCTGGTTCAGTTCGCTTTGCTCGGCATGCGGCGCCACGCGCTCCAGCTCCACCATGGACAGATTGCAGCGTTGGCGGAAGGTGTTTTCCGGATCCCAGACATACGCCACGCCGCCCGACATGCCGGCGGCGAAGTTGCGCCCGGTGGACCCCAGCACCACGACGGTGCCGCCGGTCATGTATTCGCAGCCATGGTCTCCGGTGCCTTCGACGACGGTCGCCGCGCCCGAGTTGCGCACGGCGAATCGCTCTCCGGCCACGCCGTTGAAATAGGCTTCGCCCGAAAGCGCGCCATAAAGCACGGTGTTGCCCGCAATGATGTGGTCCGGACCGAAGCCGCGGAAGTCGTTGGGCGAGCGCACGACGATGCGGCCGCCCGACAGGCCCTTGCCGACGTAGTCGTTGGCTTCGCCGACCAGGTCCAGGGTAATGCCGTGGGCCAGGAAGGCGCCGAAGCTCTGTCCGGCCGAACCGTTGCACTGGATATGTATGGTGTCGTCGGGCAGGCCGTCATGCCCATGGCGCGCGGCCACGACGCCCGACAGCATGGCGCCTATGGTGCGGTTGCGGTTGCGCACGGGCGTGATGAACGAAACCTTTTCGCTGCGCTCGATGGCCGCCTTGCTGCGTTCGATCAGTTGATGGTCCAGAGCATGATCCAGCGCATGGTCCTGATCTTCGGTCTGATACAGCGGGGTCGAAACCGGCACGGCGTGGAAGACCCGGCTGAAGTCCAGGCCCTGCGCCTTCCAGTGTTCGACGCCCGGGCGCATGTTGAGCAGTTCCACGCGGCCTATCATCTCGTCGAAGCGGCGTATGCCCAGTTGCGCCATGATCTCGCGGACTTCCTCGGCGACGAAGAAGAAGTAGTTCACCACGTGCTCGGGCTTGCCCTGGAATTTCTTGCGCAGAACGGGATCCTGCGTGGCGACGCCGACCGGACAGGTATTCAGGTGGCACTTGCGCATCATGATGCAGCCTTCCACGACCAGTGGGGCGGTGGCGAAGCCGAACTCGTCGGCGCCCAGCAGGGCGCCTATGGCGACGTCGCGTCCCGTCTTCATCTGGCCGTCGGCCTGGACGCGAATGCGGTTGCGCAGATTGTTCAGCAGCAGCGTCTGCTGGGTTTCGGCCAGACCCAATTCCCACGGCGTGCCGGCATGCTTGATGGACGACACGGGCGAGGCGCCGGTGCCGCCGTCATGGCCGGCGATCACGACGTGATCGGCCTTGGCCTTGGCCACGCCGGTCGCGACCGTGCCCACGCCCACTTCGGACACCAGCTTGACCGAGATCGAGGCGCGCGGGTTCACGTTCTTCAAATCGTGTATCAGTTGCGCCAGGTCTTCGATGGAATAGATGTCATGGTGCGGAGGGGGTGAAATGAGGCCCACGCCGGGCACCGAATAGCGCAGCTTGGCGATGTATTCCGACACCTTGTGGCCGGGCAGCTGGCCGCCTTCGCCGGGCTTGGCGCCCTGCGCCATCTTGATCTGGATCTGATCGGCGCTGGACAGGTATTCGGCCGAGACCCCGAAGCGGCCCGAAGCCACCTGCTTGATGCGCGAACGCAGCGAGTCGCCGGCGGCCAGATGCACATCGGCTTCGATGCGGTCGGACCCCAGGAAGGACGCCAGTGTGTCGCCTTTCCTGACCGTGGGCTTGCCTGCGCGCATTTCGGCACGGTAGCGCAGTTCGTCTTCGCCGCCTTCGCCGGTGTTGGACTTGCCGCCGATGCGGTTCATGGCCACGGCCAGCGTCGCATGCGCTTCGGTCGAAATCGAGCCCAGCGACATGGCGCCGGTGGCGAAGCGCTTGACGATTTCCTTGGCCGGTTCGACCTCGCTCAGGGGAATGGCGCGGGCCGGATCGACCTTGAATTCGAACAGGCCACGCAGCGTCATGTGGCGGCGCGACTGGTCGTTGATGAGCTGGGCGTATTCCTTGTAGGTGCTGTAGTTGTTGGCGCGCGCCGCATGCTGCAGCTTGGCGATGGAATCGGGCGTCCACATGTGGTCTTCGCCCCGGACGCGCCAGGCGTAGTCGCCGCCGGCATCCAGCGCATTGGCCAGCACGGGATCGTTGCTGAACGCGGCGCGGTGCGCGCGCAGCGCTTCCTCGGCCACTTCGAAGATGCCTATGCCTTCGATATTGCTGGGGGTGCCGGTGAAATACTTTTCGATGAGGCTGGAATTCAGGCCGACGGCCTCGAAGATCTGCGCGCCGGTGTACGACATATAGGTCGAGATGCCCATCTTGGACATGACCTTGTTCAGGCCCTTGCCGATGGCCTTGATGTAGTTCTTGACCGCGACTTCGGGCTGCGGAAGCGTTCCCAGCGATTCCAGCGCCAGGTAGGGGTGTATGGCCTCGGCGCCGTAGCCGCCCAGCAGCGCGAAATGGTGAACCTCGCGGGCCGAGCCCGTTTCCACCACCAGGCCGGTATTGGTGCGCAGGCCCGCGCGTATCAGGTGCAGGTGTATGGCCGACGTCGCCAGCAGGGCCGGGATGGCCACGTGTTCGCCATCGACCTTGCGGTCGGTGATCAGCAGGATGTTGTAGCCGCTGAGCACCGCATCGGCCGCATTCGAGCACAAGGCGGCGATACAGGCCTCGATGCCGTCCGGGCCCCAGGCGACCGGGTAGGTGATGTCGAGTTCGAAGCTGCGGAACTTGTTGGAGGTGATGTGCGCGATATTGCGGATCTGCGCCATCGCGGCGCCGTCCAGCACGGGCTGCGAGACTTCCAGGCGCAGCGGCGGGTTCACGTTGTTGATGTCCAGCAGATTCGGCTTGGGGCCGATGAAAGACACCAGCGACATCACCAGTTGTTCGCGTATGGGATCGATGGGCGGATTCGTGACCTGCGCGAAAAGCTGGCGGAAGTAATTGTAGAAAGGCTTGGAGCGGTTCGACAGCACGGCCAGCGGGGCGTCGTTGCCCATCGAGCCCGTGGCTTCCTCGCCATTGGCGGCCATGGGCTGCAGGACGAACTTGAAGTCCTCCTGGGTCCAACCGAAGGCCTGCTGGCGATCCAGCAGCGACGCGGCCTTGCCGGGCGTGTCGTCCAGCTTCTGGGCGGGCAGCGATTCCAGCTTCAGGCGCAGGCGCTCGATCCACTGGCGGTATGGCCGCATATTGGCCAGCTGCGACTTGATTTCGGAGTCATCGATAATGCGGCCTTGCTGCAGATCGATCAGGAACATCTTGCCCGGCTGCAGGCGCCATTTCTTGATGATGCGGTGTTCCGGAATGGACAGGGTGCCGGCCTCGGAGGCCATGATCACCATGTCGTCGTCCGTGACCAGGTAGCGTGCCGGGCGCAGGCCGTTGCGGTCCAGCGTGGCGCCGATCTGGCGGCCGTCCGTGAAGGCGACGGCGGCGGGGCCGTCCCACGGCTCCATCATGGCGGCATGGTATTCATAGAAGGCGCGCCGGTTCTCATCCATGTCGGTGTGCTGCTCCCAGGCTTCCGGGATCATCATCATCATGGCATGCGCCAGCGAGTAGCCGGACATCACCAGCAGCTCCAGGCAGTTGTCGAAGGTGGCCGTGTCGGACTGGCCTTCGTAGACGATGGGGTAGAGCTTGGGCAGGTCGGCGCCCAGCACCGCCGATTGCATCATGCCTTCGCGCGCCCGCAGCCAGTTGAAATTGCCCTTCACCGTATTGATTTCGCCGTTGTGGGCGATCATGCGGTAGGGGTGGGCCAAAGGCCAGGCGGGGAAGGTGTTGGTGGAAAAGCGCTGGTGCACCATGGCCAGGGCCGAGACGGCGCGGGTGTCGGCCAGGTCGCGGTAATAGCTGCCCACCTGGTTGGCCAGCAGCAAGCCCTTGTAGACCACCGTGCGCACGGAGATCGACGGCACGAAATATTCCTGTCCATGGGCCAGCCGCATGTGCTGGATGGCGTGGCTGGCCGTCTTGCGTATCACGTACAGCTTGCGCTCCAGCGCGTCGGGCACCATGATGTCGGCCCCGCGCCCGATGAACAATTGCCGGATCACCGGTTCGCAGGCGCGCACCGTCGGCGACATGGGCATGTCGGAATCGATGGGCACATCGCGCCAGCCCAGCACCACCTGGCCTTCGTCGCGCACGGCGCGCTCCAGTTCCTGCTGACAGGCCAGCCGCGAGGCGGTTTCCTTGGGCAGGAAAACCATGGCTACGCCGTACTCATCGGGGGGCGGCAACTCGATGCCCTGGGCCGCCAGATCCGCGCGGTACAGGGCGTCGGGAATCTGTATGAGTATCCCCGCGCCGTCGCCCATGAGCTCGTCGGCGCCGACCGCGCCGCGATGATCCAGGTTTTCCAGGATCTTCAGTCCTTGCTGGATGATGGCGTGGCTTTTGCGCCCCTTGATATGGGCGACGAAGCCCACGCCACAGGCGTCGTGCTCGTTATGGGGGCTGTACAGGCCTTGCGCCAGCGGAGCGCTGCCGCGGATTTCAGGGCCGGCGTGGCCGGGGGACGATGCGTCGATCGCGACCGTCGAGGCGGAGGAGGGCAATAAGGACATGGTGGACTCACGAATGCTGCGGTGCAAGAAAACAACAATACCGCCAACATGGCCCCTGCGCAATAAAAATAATATAGGGTGCGTCCCTAATTTAATAATCACTAAATATCTGATCATTAAATAAGGGACGCACCTAATTAACTGAAAATAAAAACAATCAGCCGCACTAAAAATGGCGAGGAAAGCCATTGATGCGGCTGCGCAGGATTTTTCCGCAGGAAAAAATGCCAGAAAAAAGTATCGGGGAAGCCACGTTACAGAGCTGCGGAAGCGGCGGCCAGGCTGCGGAGAAGCGCGATCGGCTGTGGCTGTCGAACAAAGATTCGATATGGGGAGTCAGGACGGATGGGCGGGCGCCGGCTTGCGGGGGCGGCCCCGAGGCGCGGGAGCGATGCGCCGCGACGCGCGGCTTTCGATCTGGGCGAGGAAGTCGGGTTCGCCCAGCACCCATTGCCCGAACAAGGCCTCGTGTATGCGGCGGCTTTGCGGGGCGGACAGGCCTTGGGCCACGCGCTGGCCATAGCGAGCCTGGCGGGCAAAAGGCGTGTTGCCATCCTGCCAGTAGTCGGGGTGGTCGGTCAGCAGCGCGTCGTGCCGCGAGCCGACACCCATGTGGCCGGCGGCCGACGACCAGGGCCAGCGCTGCGCCGCATCGACGTAGTGCAGCTGCACCGGCAGCGATTCCAGCCAGATCAGCGCGGGCAGCACCCAATGGCCGGGTTGAACCAGGGCGCTGCGATACCTGCCTGAAAACACACGTCCGTGCCGCATGCCGGCCGCCATGCGGCGCCCCAGCGCCTGGATCAGGCGGGATGTGCCATGCGCATCGGACGGTGTGCACAGCAGGGCGATGCGGTCGTTCAGCAGCAGCCAGCCGTGCACGGCCACCTTGTATTCGCGGGCGTCGCGCTGCAGCCATTCCAGCAGGCGATCCAATTGCGCGGCGGGCGTGGGGTCCTGGGCGGCGGCCAGGGGCTGAACGAACTGCGCCTGTACCAGCTGGGGAATCTGCGGTGCATAAAGGCGTGGCAATCGAGCCATTTAGGGCGTGTTCTGAAACGTTCTGAAGCTGAATATTCTAACGCGTGCACGCCCCATAATAATGAACTAACCTAATGAACAGGCCTATTGTTCATTGGGGGATACGCTCATGCAGTCCAATCGTTTTCATATACGCAAGGTCGCCGTTTGCGGCGCGGGCGTGATGGGCGCGCAAATCGCCGCGCACTGCGTGAACGCCGGTGTTCCGGTGGTGCTGTTCGATCTGGCTGCGAAAGAGGGCGATAAGAACGCCATCGCCAAACAGGCTATCGCGCAGCTGAAGAAACTGAACCCCGCGCCGCTGGGCACGCCTGAGTTGGCCGATCTCATCGTGCCCGCCAATTACGACGACGATCTGCACCGGCTGTCCGAGTGCGATCTGGTCATCGAGGCGATCGCCGAGCGCATGGATTGGAAGACGGATCTCTACCACAGGCTTGCGCCGGCCATAAAGCCCGATGCCATCATCGCCAGCAACACGTCGGGGCTGTCGATCACCCGGCTTTCGCAGGCCCTGCCCGAGGCGCTGCGCCGGCGCTTCTGCGGCGTGCATTTCTTCAACCCGCCGCGCTATATGATCCTGGTCGAGCTGATTCCCACGGCCGACACCGAACCGGGCCTGCTCGACGTGCTGGAGACCTTCCTGGTGTCGCAGCTGGGCAAGGGCGTGCTGCGGGCCAAGGATACGCCCAACTTCATCGGCAACCGCATCGGCGTTTTCGGCATATTGTCGGTATTCGCGCAGGCGCAGAAATTCGGCCTGTCCTACGAGCAGGTCGACGAATTGACGGGCACGCGCCTGGGCCGGGCCAAATCGGGCACCTATCGCACGGCCGATGTCGTCGGCCTGGATACGCTGGCCCATGTCATCCGCACCATGCAGGAGCAATTGCCCGACGATCCCTTCCATGCCCATTTCGGCGTGCCGCCCGTGCTGGCCGGCCTGATCGAGCAGGGCGCCCTGGGCCAGAAGACCGGCGCCGGCTTTTATCGCAAGCAGGGCAAGGCGATCTTGCGGCTGGACCCCGCCAAAAAGGAATACGTGCCGGCCGATGCCGTCATCGATCCGGCCGTGGCCGAGATCCTGGCATTGCGCGACCCGGCCAGGAAGCTGAAAGCCCTGCATGACTCCGACCATCCGCAGGCGCAATTCCTGTGGGCCATCCTGCGCGACAGCTTCCACTACAGCGCGGTCCACCTGGCCGATATCGCCGACACGGCGCGCCAGCTGGACCTGGCCATGAAGTGGGGGTTCGGCCATGCGCAAGGCCTCTTCGAGATATGGCAGGCGGCCGGCTGGCACGATGTCGCCAACTGGATCACCAAAGACATCAATGCCGGCAAGACCCTGTCCAGCACGCCCTTGCCCGAATGGGCCACGCGCGGGCCGGTATGGGAGGCCAAGGGCGTGCATACGCAGGCTGGGTCATGGAATCCGCGCCAGAAGCGCTACGAAGGGCGCAGCACCCTGCCGGTGTACGAACGCCAGGTGGGGGCGCCGCGCCTGGTGGGCGAGGCCTCCGCCCTGGAGCCGGTCATCGTCCACGAAGACGAAGCCGTGCGCTGCTGGACCTTGCCGGCGCCCCATCCGCGCGACGTGCTGATCGTATCGTTCAAGACCAAGATGCACACGCTCAGCCCGGGCGTGGTGCGCGGCATCATGCACGCGGTCGATCTGGCCGAATCCTCCTTCCGGGCGCTGGTCATCGGCCAACTGGACGATCCGTTTTCCGCGGGCGCCGACCTGAAGGCCATGCTGCCCGCTTTCGAGCAGGGCGGCGCCCAGGCGGTCGAGCCCATACAGCGCGAAATGCAGGATATGGTCCGGCGATTGCGCTATGCGCAGGTTCCCGTCGTGGCGGCCCTGGCCGGAATGGCGCTGGGAGGCGGCTGCGAGCTCTCCGTGCATTGCGCCAAGCGGGTGGCGCATTTCGAAACGTACATCGGACTGGTCGAGGCCGGGATCGGCCTGGTTCCCGGCGCAGGGGGGTTGAGCTATTGCGCCCGGCGAGCGGCCGAGCAGCAGGCGCAGGATGCGCCCGACGCTCCCTTGCTGGCTTTCGTGAAGAAGTTCGCGCTGTCGGTGGCGACCGCCCAGGTATCGAAGTCGGCGCTGGATGCCCGCAAGATAGGCTACCTGCTGCCGTCCGACACCATCGTCATGAATCGCCACGAGCTTCTGTATGTGGCGCTGCGCGAAGCCCTGGCCATGGCGGAATCGGGCTGGCGGGCGCCGCTGCCCGCGCTTTTCCCGGTAGCCGGGCGCGACGGCGCCGCCACCCTCGAGGCCCAGCTGGTCAACATGAAGGTTGGCGGTTTCATTTCCGATTACGACTTCACGGTAGCCAAAAAGGTGGCGCAGGCGATATGCGGGGGCGACGTGGATCCGGGATCCATGGTCGACGAGGCCTGGATGCTCAGGCAGGAACGCAAGGCTTTTCTTCACCTGCTGGTCCAGCCACAGACCCAGGAACGCATCGCCGGCCTGCTCAAGACCGGCAAGCCGGTACGCAACTGATCAATACGGGAGTCACCATGGCCACATTGCAACAGGCATACATTGCCGCCGCCACCCGCAGCCCTATCGGCAAGGCGCCGCGCGGCGTCTTTTCGCACACCCGTCCCGACGACCTGCTGGCGACCGTCATACGGGGCTTGCTGGCCCAGGTTCCCAGCCTGGACCCCGCCGCTGTCGAAGACGCCATCGTCGGCTGCGCGATTCCAGAAGGCCCGCAGGGGCTGAACGTGGCGCGCATCGGCGCGCTGCTCTCCGGCCTGCCCACATCGGTCGCGGGCGTGACGGTCAACCGCTTCTGCGCGTCGGGCCTGACCGCCGTCGCCATGGCGGCCGACCGCATACGCGTGGGCGAGGCCGATGTCATCATTGCCGGCGGCACCGAGTCCATGAGCCTGGTGCCGACCATGGGCGTCAGCACCTCGTTCAGCCCGGAGGTCTTCCAGCGCGACGAGAACCTGGGCATCGCCTACGGCATGGGGCTGACGGCCGAGCAAGTGGCCGCGCGATGGAAAGTGTCGCGCGAAGACCAGGATGCCTTCGCCCTGCGTTCGCACCAGCGCGCCCTGGCGGCCCAGAAGGCGGGCGAATTCGCCGATGAAATCCTGCCCATCGATGTCGTGCGCCGCAAGCCGGATCTGCAAGCCAGCGGCGGCGTGCTGGATGGTTCGGCGGACGACGACGTCATCGTCAGCCATAAGACGGTGTCGCTGGACGAGGGCCCGCGCCCCGACACCAGCCTGGAGGCCCTGGCCCGGCTGCGGCCCGCGTTTGCGGCGCGCGGCAGCGTAACGGCGGGCAACAGTTCGCAGGTGTCCGATGGCGCCGGCGCGCTGCTGATGGTGTCCGAGCGCGCGCTCAAGACGCATGGACTGACGCCCATCGCCCGCTTCGTTTCCTTCGCCGTCAAAGGCGTGCCGCCCGAAATCATGGGCATAGGCCCTAAAGAGGCCATCCCGCATGCCCTGAAGCTGGCCGGCCTGAGCCTCGACCAGATCGGCTGGATAGAATTGAACGAAGCCTTTGCCGCGCAATCGCTGGCGGTCATCCGCGACCTGGGCTTGAATCCGGACATCGTCAATCCCATGGGCGGCGCCATTGCCCTGGGCCACCCATTGGGCGCCACCGGCGCGATACGGGCGGGCACCGTCATCCATGGCCTGCGCCGGCGCAAGCTGGACTATGGCATGCTGACCATGTGCGTGGGCACCGGGATGGGCGCCGCGGGCATATTCCAACGGGTGTGAATCATGCCGGGCGGGCGGCGCCTCAGCTGCGGGCGGCCTTGCCGCCGATGAAGCCCGTGGCCAGCAAGGTGCCGACCAGCACGATGGCCGCGCCCAGGATCACATTGATCGTCAAGGGCTCGTCCAGCAGCAGCACGCCCCAGAACACGCCAAATGGCGGTGCCAGGAAGGTCACGGTGATGGACTTCGAGGCGCCCACCCTGGCCACCAGCCGATAGAAGATCAGGTAGGCGATGCCGGTGCATAAAATGGCCAGGCAGGTCACCGAGGCCCAGGACAGGGCCGCAATCGGCGTATCCGGCCAGGTCAGCAGCGACAGGGGAAGCAGCACGATGGATGCCGCGATCATGCTGCCCGTGGCGCAGGCGATGGGCGCCACGCCATGCAGGTATTTGCTGAGATGGCAGGCGCCCAGGCCGTAGAAGAAGGGGCCGCCCAGGGCGATGATGACCACCCATCCTTCGCCTCCCGGGACGAACGACAATTTGTCCAGCATCAGCACCACGATGCCCGCAAAGCCGATGGCAAGCCCCAGCACGCGCGCCCAGGACAGCCGTTCGCGCAGCCAGGCCCAGGCGATGATGCCGCCGAACAAGGGCACCATGGCATTGACGATGGACAAGGTGCCCGCCATCATGGTCTGCACGGCATAGCTCAGGCACAGGAAAGGCATCGCCACATTCAGCACGCCGGCCACCGCCATGGCCTTCCAGTGGGCGATGATCGCCGCGCCGTTATGCGTGATTACGGTCACCCCCAGCAGGAACAGCGCGCTGATGCCCACGCGCATGGCGATCAGGGGTATGGGGCCGAAATCCTCGATGGCCACCCGCATGAACATGAATGAGCTGCCCCACAGGGAGGCCAGCAGGAAGAGGTTGCGCAGATCGGTGGCTTGCATGGTCGGATGGAACCTGGATGAGGCCGGATGGGCAAGTTCGGAATTGTAGGCCCTTTACCGGTAAAATCACGCTCACCGGCGGCCCCCGGCTGCCAGCTTCATAGGGAATGCGCCATGAAGGTGCTCGATACCAGGCTCGCGATCGGCAGGGCGATACCCTGAAGGCTTTGCAGCGGGCGGGCCGGTTGCCCGTGACGGGGACCAGCCTGGCGGACGCCTGACTTGAACGTCGTATTGACCGGCGCAAGCGGGCAGCTGGGACGCTGCCTGCATGATCGGCTTCCGGCCGATTGGGATCTGGCCGGCCTGACACGCGCCGATCTGGATGTCACCGACGGCCGCGCCGTTGCCCGGGTGCTGGGCCGCCTCCGGCCGGATTGCATCGTCAACGCCGCCGCCTATACCGCGGTGGACCAGGCCGAGCGCGAACCCGATGCGGCCATGGCGGTCAACGAGCAGGGCGCCCGCCACCTGGCGCGGGCCGCCTGCGATATCGGGGCCCGCCTGATCCATATCTCAACCGATTACGTCTTCGATGGGCACGCGTCGCGGCCATATGCCGAGCTCGATTCCGGCAATCCGCTGAATGCCTACGGACGCAGCAAACTGCTGGGCGAACGCGCCCTGCGGCAGGCATGTCCGTCCAGCCTGGTCTTGCGCACATCGTGGCTATATAGCGAATACGGCGGCAATTTCGTCAAGACCATGCTGCGCATGGCAAGGGCCGCCGGCACCGATGCGCCGGCCATCCGCGTGGTGAACGACCAGTTCGGCTGCCCCACCTACGCGGGCGACCTGGCCGATGCCGTGATCAGGCTGGCGGGGTCGGACTCGGCCGCCCCGGGCATCTACCATTATTGCGGCGCCGACGTCATGTCGTGGCATGGATTCGCGCAGGAGGTGTTCGATTGCGCAGGCCGGCGGGATGCGGCCTTTCCGGTACCGAGACTGGTGGGCATCGCCGGCAGCGATTACCCCAGCCTGGCCAGGCGGCCGGCTTATTCCGCTTTGTCGTGCGAGAAAATCGAAGCGCTGGGCATGCGCCGCGCGAGCTTGCGCGACGCCTTGCCCAAAGTGCTTGCCCGCCTTATTTGAATGAAGCGCCGAAAGTCTGCACCCAATGCGCGGTGGAGGCATCGTGCCTGGGGTCGATATCCTTGCCCGCAAGCTCGCCCATGATGCCCTTGGCCAGCACCTTGCCGTACTCCACGCCCCATTGGTCGAAGGGGTTGATGCCCCAGACCACGGCTTGCACGAAGACCTTGTGCTCGTAAAGGGCCAGCAGGGCGCCCAGCGTGTAGGGCGACAGGCGGGGCAGCACGATCAGGTTGGACGGGCGTCCTCCGGCATGCACGCGGTGGTGGGCCAGCCACTGGGCCTTCGCTTTCGGCATGCCGGCATCCAGGCATTCTTTCAGGGCCTCTTCATAGGTCTTGCCCTTGAGTAGCGCTTCGCGCTGCGCCAGGCAGTTGGCCAGAAGGCTTTTGTGATGCTCGGGCCAGCCGTGGTCGGCGTGCTGGCAGACGATGAAGTCCACCGGCGCGCCATCGCTGCCCTGGTGCAGCCACTGGAAAAAAGTATGTTGCGCATCGGTGCCGGGCATGCCCCACACGGCGGGGCCGGTGCGCACACCCGCCGGCTGGCCCGACAGGTTCACCGACTTGCCCAGCGATTCCATTTCAAGCTGCTGGATATAAGGCACCAGATTGGACAGGCGGAAGTCGTAAGGCGCGATATTCAGCGAGCCATAGTCCAGCACGCTGCGATTGACGATGCCCGACAGGGCCATCTGCACCGGCGCATTCTGGTCCAAAGGCGCTTCGGCGAAGTGGGCGTCCATGGCGGCGGCGCCGGCCTGCATGCCGGCGACCACGTCGGCATTGACCGCCAGCGCGGTGGTCAGGCTTACGGCCGACCAGAGCGAAAAGCGCCCACCCACCCAGTCCCAGAAAGTAAAGATATGCGGCTCGGGCACGCCCCAGGCCTTGGCGACATCCGGCCTTGCGGTAATGGCGACGATCTGCTCGTAGGGGTTTTCAACGCCCGAGGCCTTCAGCCATTCCAGCGCGCGCTGGCCATTTTGCAGCGTTTCGGCCGTCGTGAACGATTTGGACGCCAGCACGATCAGCGTATCGTGCGGATCGAGCCCCGACAGCCCGCCTTGTATGGCGTGGCCGTCGATGTTGGCCACGAAATGAACCTGCCGCCAGGTGCCGGCGTAGCCGAAGGCGCTGACCGCGAGCCGCACGCCCCAGTCGCTGCCGCCGATGCCGATATGCACGATGCTGCGCCACCGCCGTTCGGAGTCGGCCAGACGCACGAACTCGTTCAGCCGCTGCCTTTCGGCGGCCACTTCATCGATGGGGGCGGGGGCGCGCAGGGCGGTGTGCCAGGCTGCGCGCTCTTCGGTTGCATTGGCGACGCCGCCCGAAAGCAGGCGTTCGCGCATCTGCGGGAAACCGCGAGCCGCCAGCAGGGCCTCGCCGGCCTGCGTGAGCGCGGGCGAACTGCTTTGCCCGCTGATGTCCAGGTCTATGCCTGCGGCATTCAGCACGCGCAGGCTGTGGACATGGATACGGGATTCGGCGGCCGCTTTCTCGAATGCCGACCATTCGGGCATGTCGTTCAAGCGGGGGAACTCGGACGCGGTGGGCAAAGCACCGGGCATGGACGGGTCGCTGGCCACTGGGGCTCCTTATAGAGCAAAAACAATCGTTCAACGATTGTATGCCTATAACCCAAGGCTATGCGATTCCGGCTTGTTCAAGAGGGCTGCCCGCAGGCGCTTGAAGGCGCCAGGTCGCGGGGCGTCAGCGGCGGCGCTGGCTGGCGGCGCCCGGTGCGCGGCCGGCGATGTGGCGGAAAGTGATGCGGCCCTTGCTGAGGTCGTAAGGGGACATTTCCAGCGAAACCTTGTCGCCGGCGAGGATGCGGATATGGTGTTTGCGCATCTTGCCGCCCGTATAGGCGACGACAGGATGCCCATTGTCCAGCGTGACACGAAAGCGGGAGTCGGGAAGGACCTCGGTGACGAGACCACCCATTTCAATCAATTCTTCTTTGGCCATAGATTAGTTCCTGTGAACGTGAATAAAAAAGTACCCGTGGCCGGACTCGCTATGCGTGGCATCCGGCAAACCGCGTGTTGCAGTTGAAAGTGGACAGGTGCTTCGTGACGCCTATCGTGGCGTGGGTGCTGCGGCGCGGATGGAGCCGAACCGTGTATTGGAAAATATCAGCGCGGATGGCAAAACCAGGGACATGTCTTGTCCGGCTTGTGCCTGGAGCTTGCGTCAAAGCAAAGATGCCGACGTTAAATGCGCAGGCGAAATCCAGCGATGCCTGCCAAATTGAAGATGTTTTCAGCTCCCCAATGATATCACACATGGCGTGAATGGTCTTTCAGGCAGGCCGCGCGCAAGCCCTTTCCAAAGGCGAAGTGCCGCTTTTGCAATGCGAAAGCCGGCGCCAAATGAATTGCTATAAGATGCTTTTCAACTACTAGAACAGCTTCATCAACAAAGCAACGGAGACAAGAAACATGGGCATCAAATTCAAGAATGCGGCATTGGCCTTGGCGCTGGGCGCGCTCTTCATTCCTGTGCAAAGCCAGGCGCAAAGCGATTCGGTAAAGATCGCATTCATCACCGACATGTCGGGCCTGTATTCGGATTTCGACGGCCCCGGCGGCCTGGATGCGGTCAGGATGGCTGTCAGCGACTTCGGCGGCAAGGTGCTGGGCAAGCCGGTCGAGGTGCTCTTTGCCGATCACCAGAACAAGGCCGACATCGCGGCCAACCGCGCGCGCCAATGGTGGGACCAGGACAACGTCGATCTGGTGATCGGCGGTTCCAACTCGTCGGCCTCGCTGGCGATCAGCAATATCTCCAAGGAAAAGCAGAAAGTCTTCATCAGCGCGGGCGCCGGCGCCGACAGCCTGACCGAGGAGGCATGCCAGCCCTACATGGTCCGCTATACCTATTCGACTTCGGCGCACGCCATCGGCACGGCAACGGCCATGGTGCGCGACGGCGGAAAGAAATGGTACTTCGTCACGGCCGACTACGCCTTCGGCCATTCGCTTGAAAAGGCCAGCGCCAACGTGGTCAAGGCCCAGGGCGGAGAGGTTCTTGGCGCCGTCCGCCATCCCCTGAGCACGGCTGATTTCTCGTCCTTCCTGATGCAGGCCCAAGCCTCCGGCGCCGATGTCGTGGGCCTGGCCAACGGCGGGGGAGACCTCATCAATTCCATCAAGACGGCCAAGGAATTCGGCATCGCAAAAACCATGCGCCTGGCGGGCCTGATGGTTTTCATTACCGACGTGCACAGCCTGGGGCTGGAGACCACCGCGGGCATGTACCTGACCGACGGCTGGTATTGGGACAAGGACGACGCGTCGCGCGAGTTCTCCAAGCGCTTCTATGAGAAGCACCAGAAGATGCCCACCACCTTCCAGGCGGGCGACTACTCGGCCACCCTGACCTACCTGAAAGCGGTCAAGGCCGCCGGCACCACCGAGGCCGATGCGGTCATGAAAGAACTCAAATCCATGAAGATCGACGACATGTTCGCCAAGGGCTATGTGCGCGCCGACGGCACGATGGTGCACGACATGTACCTGATGCAGGTCAAGACTCCGGCCGAATCGAAAGCGCCGTGGGACTACTACAAGACGGTGGCCACGATTCCGGGCGACGAAGCCTACGTGCCGACCAAGACAGGCGTGTGCCCGCTGATGCCGAAAAGCTGATCGAATTCAAGCCAACGAACGCGCTGCCGCCTTGCCTGATGCAAGCGGCAACGCGTCGACATTTTCAATGAAGGAAAAGGTGGTTTTCAAATGAGCAAGGAATGGGTTACAGACGTGTACGGCACGATCAAGGCCATAGGCGTGCGGCAGGTCGCTTATGTGCCCGATGCGGGCCACACGCAATTGATCAAGCTGTGCGATGCCGACCCCGACATCCATTCGGTGTCCCTGACGACTGAAGAGGAAGGCGTGGCGATGCTGGGTGGCGCATGGCTGGGCGGCCAGAAAGGCATGATGCTGATCCAGTCCAGCGGCGTGGGCAATTGCATCAACATGCTTGCATTGATCCAGGAATGCCGCATGCCATTCCTGACCCTGGTCACCATGCGCGGCGAATGGGGCGAGTTCAATCCCTGGCAGTGTCCAATGGGGCAATCGACCCAGGCCGCGCTTGAAAGCGCGGGCGTGTTCGTCGTGCGTGCGGACAACGAAAAAGAAATACCCGAAACGGTTCGCGCCGCCGCCTTGCTGGCATTCAATTCGAACCGCGCGGTAGCCGTATTGATCAGCCAGAAGGTTCTGGGCATCAAAGACTTTAACAAGTGAGCAACGTGATGAGCCTTACAACAGCGACCACATTGAACCGGCGCAAAAGCGTTGCGCAAATACTGGCCAACCGGGGCGAAGCCCTGCTGGTGGCCAGCCTGGGCAACCCCACCTACGACACCTCCGCCGCCGGCGACGATCCACGCAATTTCTATGTGTGGGGAGCGATGGGCGGCACCTGCATGGTAGGCCTGGGCCTGGCGCTGGCCCAGCCCGACCGGCAGGTCCTGGCCTTTGTCGGCGATGGCGAAATGCTGATGGGCATCGGGTCGTTCGCCACGATCGCCGTGAAGCAGCCCAAGAACCTGAAGATCATCGTCATCGACAACGAGCATTATGGCGAGACCGGCATGCAGCCCGCGCACTCGGGGCGCGGCGTGGACATTGCGGGAATCGCAAGCGCTTGCGGCTTCCCGACTGCCTATACGGTAAGCACACAGGCCGAACTGGACAAGACGGCGGAAAGCATCTGCAGCCGGCCCGGACTGGAGTGCGTGGTGGTGAAAGTCATGGCTTCGGTCGAGCCCAGTTCGCTGCCGTCGCGGGACGGCCCCTACTTGCGCAGCCGCTTCCGCGAGGCGGTGCTTGGGCAAGGCAAAGGCGGGCATAATTAATAATTGGGCTTCTGGCGCGCAATTATCAGAAAGGAAGTGGATCATGAGCAAGCAGTTCGGCAATTTCATTGATGGCGCCTGGGTCGATGGCGATCAGGTCATCGAAAACATCAACCCCTCCGATACGCGCGACGTCATCGGGCGCTACGCCAGCGCCTCGGCGGAGCAGATGAAGGCGGCGGTGGCGGCGGCCCGCCGGGCCTTGCCGGAATGGTCCGCCACGACCACCCAGTTCAGAAGCGATATCCTGGCCCGCGTCTCGGCGGAAATGACCGCCCGCAAAGAAGAGCTGGGCGAGCTGGTTTCCCGCGAAGCGGGCAAGACCCGTGCGGAGGGCCAGGGCGAGGTCCTGCGCGCCGCCCAGATCTTCCATTTCTTCTCGGGCGAGGCCGTGCGCTACGGCGGCGAAAACCTGCCGTCGACGCGGCCCAATATCGGCATACAGATCAGCCGGGACCCGGTGGGCGTGGTCGCGGCCATCACTCCCTGGAATTTCCCCATCGCCATACCGGCCTGGAAGCTGGCGCCGGCGCTGGCCTTTGGCAATACCGCGGTCCTGAAGCCGTCGGAGTTCACGCCGGCCATCGGCGTGGAATTGATGAAGATATTCGAGCGCGCCGGATTGCCCGCCGGCGTCGTCAACCTGGTGAACGGCACGGGCGGCGCCGCGGCGCAGGGCCTGCTGCAAGGCATCGATGCCGTCAGCTTTACAGGCAGCGTCGCGACCGGCCGCAAGGTGGCGCAGGCGGCCGTCGGCGGCATGATACGCGTCCAGCTGGAAATGGGGGGCAAGAATCCCCTGGTGGTTCTGGACGACGCCGACCTTGACGTGGCGGTGGAATGCGCGCTGAACGGCGCTTTCTATTCGGCGGGGCAGCGCTGCACGGCATCCAGCCGCCTGATCGTGGCCGAGAACATCCACGACCGTTTTGTCGATGCCCTGCACAAGCGCATGCAGGCCGTGAAGGTCGGGCCGGCGCTGGCTGCGGACACCACCATCGGCCCCGTCATCAACCAGTCGCAGCTCGACAAGATCCTGGAATACGTCGAGGTCGGCAAAAAAGAAGGCGGAAACCTGCTTCAGGGCGGCACGCAGCTGGAAGCCGCCACGCCCGGCTACTACATGGCGCCCACCTTGTTTACGGAGACGGCCAACTCCATGCGCATCAACCGCGAAGAGGTCTTCGGGCCCTTCGCATCGGTGATACGCGTGCGCGACTACGAAGAGGCCTTGTCCGTGGCCAACGATACCGATTTCGGCCTGTCGTCGGGCATCTGCACGACCTCGCTCAAGCATGCCAACCATTTCCGCCTGAATATCCGCAGTGGCCTGACCATGGTCAACCTGCCCACGGCCGGCCTGGACTATCACGTGCCGTTCGGGGGGGTCAAAGGGTCCAGCTACGGCCAGCGCGAGCAAGGCCAGTACGCCGTCGACTTCTACACCAACACGAAAACGGCCTACGTGGGGTACTGAGACCATCCGGTCCAGCCTTAAGAAAACGAATAAAGGAGCAGTCAATATGGAAAAAATCGGATTTATCGGCCTGGGCCGGATGGGCCTTGGAATGGCCTCCAACCTGCAGAAGAAAGGCTTCGACCTGCTGGTCCTGGACCTGAACCAGAAAGCGGTCGATACGCTGGTGTCGCTGGGCGCAACGGCCGCCAAAAGCGTGGCCGACATCGCCCGCGAGTGCAAGATCGTCATCACCATGCTTCCCACTTCCGTCGAAGTGGAGAAGGTGGCATTGGGCGCCGACGGCATTTTCGACAATGCCCAAGAGGGAACCATCCTGATGGACATGAGCACCATCGACCCCCTGGCAACCGACCGTCTTCAGCAGGAAGCGCTCAAGCACAAGATATCGGTGGTCGACGCGCCGGTGGGACGCCTGGCCGAGCATGCCGATCGCGGTGAATCCCTGTTCATGGTCGGCGCCAGCGATGCGGATTTCAAGCGGGTGTCGCCGCTGCTCGATGCCATGGGCACCACCACCTACCATTGCGGTCCCGTGGGCACCGGCGGCCGGACCAAGCTGGTCAACAACTATGTGGCCATTACCCTGTGCCAGGTCAACGGCGAAGCGCTCGCGCTGTCGCAGAAATTCGGCCTGGACATCACCAAGACCATGCAGGTGCTGCTGGGCACGTCGGCCAACAACGGCCAACTGCGCATGAACTTCCCGAACAAGGTGCTGGCCGGCGATACGTCGCCCGGCTTCACCATAGACCTGGCCCACAAAGACCTTTCGCTGGTGGTGACGGCCGCGCATGCGGCCAAGGTGCCGATGCCGGTGGCGGCGTCCGTGCACGAATCCTTCAGCCTGGCCCGCGCCGCGCAATTCGGCGCCACGGATTTCTCCGGCATCGCCGATGCGCTGTGCGAACTGGCCAACATCGACAAGCCGCGTCTTCCCTCGGGCTGGAAGCCAAGCTGAGGCGCCGTCCACCGTGCCAGGAAAGGGCGATGCCGTGATCGCCCGGTTTATGTATCGAGCAGCTAAAGGATGTGGGTATGCAGCGCTATCAAATGTATATAGACGGCCGCTATGCCGATTCGGCTTCCGGACAATTCTTTGTGTCGGAGAACCCCTACACCGGCCAGCCGTGGGCGGAGATGCCGCGCGGCAATCAAGCCGACGTGGAGGCCGCCGTCCAGGCTGCCCATAAAGCCTATGCGCAGGGTGACTGGTCAAGGCTGACGCCCACGCAGCGCGGAGCGCTGCTGCGCAAGCTGGGCGACCTGGTGGCACGCGACGCCGAGAAGCTGGCCGCCACCGAGGTGCGCGACAACGGCAAGCTGCTGGCCGAAATGCGGGGACAACTGAACTATATTCCTCAATGGTTCTATTACTACGGCGGCCTGGCCGACAAGATCCAGGGCACGGTGATTCCGCTGGACAAGCCGGGCTACTTCAACTTCACGCGCAACGAGCCTTTGGGCGTCGTCGCCGTGATCACGCCGTGGAACTCGCCGCTGATGCTGACGGCCTGGAAGATCGCACCGGCCCTGGCCGCCGGCTGCACGGTGGTCATCAAGCCGTCGGAGTTCACGTCGGCGTCCATGCTTGAATTTGCCAGCCTCTTTGAAGAAGCGGGCTTCCCGGCGGGGGTGGTGAACGTCGTCACCGGCTTCGGCAATGAAGTCGGCGGCCCTCTTATAGAGCATCCCCTGGTCAGGAAGATATCGTTCACCGGGTCCGACAAGACGGGCAAGGCCATCAATGTCGCGGCCGCCGGTCATTTCAAGCACGTCAGCCTCGAACTGGGCGGAAAATCGCCCAACATCGTTTTCGAGGATGCCAATATCGACGACGCCGTGAACGGCGCGATCTCGGGAATCTTCTCGGCCACGGGCCAGACCTGCATTGCGGGTTCGCGGCTGCTGCTGCAAGAGAGCATCCATGACGCCTTCATGGAAAAGCTGCTGGCCCTGGCCAAAACGGCGCGCATGGGCGACCCCATGGCGTCCGACACGCAGGTCGGGCCCATCACCACCCGCCCGCAATATGACAAGGTGTTGTCCTACATCGACATCGCCCGGCAGGACGGCGCCCGGCTCGCCCTGGGCGGCAAGCCGGGAAACAGGCCCGAATGCGGCGATGGCTGGTTCGTGGAGCCCACGATCTTTACCGATGTGAAGAACGACATGCGCATCGCCCAGGAGGAAGTCTTCGGGCCCGTGCTGGCCGTCATCAAGTTCAAGGACGAGGCCGATGCGGTGTCCATCGCCAACGACAGCTGCTACGGCCTTGGGGCCGGGGTCTGGACCAGCGATATCGGCCGCGCGCTGCGCATGTCGGAAAAAATCCAGTCGGGCACCGTATGGGTCAATACCTACCGGGCGGTCAGTGTGATGTCGCCTTTCGGGGGGTACAAGCATTCGGGCCTTGGGCGCGAAAACGGGATCGATGCCATCCGCGAATATCTGCAAACGAAAAGCGTATGGATCAACAGCGGAGCGCCCAACGGCAATCCGTTCGTCATGAAATAGCAGGCCGGCAAGGCTTGCGGTCAAGGAAACAAAGCCGCGGATACAGCGAAATCGGCGAAGCGAGCCTTCGCCGGCGGGGAGCGTTTGGTCCGATGCGGCATGAAAAGAGGCAGGACATGGAGACAAGCAGAAGCAGGGGGGAGCGGACACGCCGAACGCGCGCGGCCGCGGATGCGTGGCCGGGGCGCATGCCCGGTTTTCAACACCATGGCGGGAAGCGGCCGTCATGAGCGACTACATCCTGGAAACCAGACACCTCTTCAAAGAGTTCCGCGGGTTCGTGGCGGTGAGCGACGTGAACCTGCAGGTTCGGCGCGGCAGCATCCATGCGCTGATCGGGCCGAACGGG